>CDYL01024818.1_pt1 | contig 73349 bp, 60 predicted proteins | sample 557761 | NCBI WGS metagenome assembly CDYL01 (sample SAMEA3182104, study PRJEB8094) | gut metagenome | biome: human; feature: gut; material: Stool; isolation source: human stools | place: Canada | collected 2013-02-12 | reverse complement strand
TTCCAGATAGTAGGATGCATAAAGATGGCAGAGTCGATACCGACAATGTTCTCGTGCAACAGCACCATGCTGTCCCACCAGTATTTCTTGATGTTATTTTTCAATTCAACGCCCATCTGACCGTAGTCATACACAGCGCCTAGTCCGTCGTAGATATCGCTCGAAGGGAATACGAAACCATACTCTTTGCAATGCGATACAAGCTTCTTAAAAACGTCTTCTTGTGCCATTTTCTTTTCTATATCTATTAATTTGAATTTGCTTTTTTCGTAAAAAGTGCCACAAAGATAGGGATTTATCTCATAAATAAGACAGGGAGGGTATTAATTTATCTTATTCCTGAACTTCTTCATCGATTTCCGGTGCCACCATACGGTCATATTCTTCCCGCTCCTGCTCCCGGTCCGCTTTCTTCATTTCTTTGGTCAGCATCTCTTCGGGCATATATAGATTAAAAGGAATACGCATGCATTTCATCTTTTTCACTTCCCGGCTAAATTCAGGACAAGCCACGAAATAGACACGTGAAACGGACACTTTTCCCGGAGTTACCTGTTCGGGGCGTTCAAATCCCGGACTGGTCAGTGACGTATGAAATGTGCCAAGTCCTTCGATAGTAACCGGCTGTCCGATAGACAACAGACTACGGATAGCATCAACCATTTCCGTCAATATACCATCTATCTGCCCACGATGAAATCCACTCCGTTTTTCCATGTACTCGGCAAATTCTCTATTCCGAATCGGATCTATCAGTTTTTTGGGTACACCATACCATAATTCTTTTCTTTCTCCCGATGTTAAATCGGCTTTTTTTCTCACTACATAAGGCACTGCCATCGTTTATACTCCTTTCTTTTTTCGTTTATACTCGCGTTCTATCTGACACCCGGGTGTCAACACCATTGAGACCCGGGTGTCAAGCATACCAACACCCGGGTGTCAGTGCTCATGAGACCCGGGTGTCAGATAAGTGTTGGCTGCAACAAAATTAAGTCTTTATTATAGGAAAACAAAGGAATTCTTCTATATTTGTGCATCCCTACATTTATACTAAAGAAAAACATAGAACTATGATTAAGATTCTTCTATTGATAGACTATTCAAGCGAATTTGACAGGAAACTGCTACGGGGACTTGTCCAATACTCCAAAGAAAACGGCCCCTGGCTCTTTTACCGGCTGCCTTCTTATTATAGCACAATGCATGGCGAACAAGGCATTTTAAGATGGGCGAAAGAATGGAAAGCCGACGCCATTATCGGTCAGTGGAATAACGATACGATCGATTTGCAGAAGGAGCTGAATATTCCGGTAGTACTACAAAACTACCATCACCGGAGCGTCACTTACTCTAATCTGACAGGTGATTATAAAGGTACGGGAAGAATGGCAGCCCAGTTTTTTGCCAAAAGAATGTTTCGCAATTTTGCTTATTTCGGTGTTAAAGGAGTTGTCTGGTCTGACGAACGCTGCGAAGGTTATCGGCAGGAGGTAAAACGCATCGGAGGCGAATTTTTCAGTTTCGAATCAGATAAGCAGGAAGATGAGATAAGAATGGAGGTAAGCCAATGGCTGCAGCAACTCCCAAAGCCAATCGCACTATTTTGTTGTGATGATGCGCACGCCCTGTTCATTTCTGAAACTTGCCGGATGAACAACATTCATATCCCCGAAGAAATCGCTCTATTGGGTGTAGATAACGACGAACTGATGTGTAATATTTCCGACCCGCCTATTTCATCCATAGAGCTGGAAGTAGAAAGAGGAGGCTATTCTATCGGCAGACTCATCCACCAACAAATAAAGAAGGAACATGAAGGCACTTTCAATATTGTTATCAACCCCATCCGCATCGAACTGCGCCAATCGACGGAGAAACACAATATTAAAGACCCTTACATTCTCGAAGTAGTGAAATATATAGATGCACATTACAGCTCCGACCTGACGATAGAATCTTTGCTTGCCAACATTCCGTTATCGCGCAGAAACTTTGAGGTGAAATTCAAACATGCGATGAATACTTCTATATATCAGTATATTCTGAATTGCCGAGTAGATCATCTGGCAGACTTACTACTTACGACCAATCGCCCATTGGCAGACATCGCAACAGACGCAGGATTCAAAGACTATAACAATATCTCGCGTATTTTCAAGAAATTCAAAGGGTGTTCTCCTCTGGAATACCGTGAGAAAAAGGCCAAAACAACAAAAGCAAGACAGATACCCGAAAAGTAATGTACTTGCATTTATCGTTTTATAGGCGTTCATTTTCCTATCAAAAGTGTACATAGTCATAGAGAGTTCTTCAAACCGCATTAAATAAGTCGCTTTTTGAAGATAGATTTTCGTTTTTGCCACTGCCATTGTCTTTGAAACGGGATACTTTTGTATCATTAACCAGTCAGCCGTTCTAAAGAGACTATTACCAGAAATTTAAATTCCCAAATCAACAATTTAATATAAAAATATCATGCAATGAAAAACACCCAATGGAAACCCAGGTTAACCGCCTCTCTTTTTATTATTCTTTTAATGTGTACTTTCAATTGTTTTGCACAAGGAATAACGAAAGCAGACGGAACATATACAGAACCGGGACGATATATCAAGGACATCCGCTACGGAAACCAAAGAAGTGATATTTCTCCCAAAGATCGTTCTTCTGACAGATTACTAGATATTTATCTCCCAAATCAGAAACCACCTCAAAATGGATTCCCCGTTTTTATCTTCATCCATGGCGGCGGTTTTTCAGGTGGAGATAAATATGGAAAATCAGGTCTTAGTCCTATTTGCAAAGCAATGATAGACAGAGGATTTGCCGTAGTCTCTATAAATTACTACCTAAGAATGAAGTACCACAAGATAAGTGGTCTTTCATGCCAATCACAAATGAGCAACGGACTCCCTTCTGACAAGAAGTTTCATCCGTTAATACAAAAATCTATCGAAGACGCCTCGGCAGATGCCGCTAAAGCATTGAAATGGTTAAAAAAGAATGCAGACAAATATCATTTGGATTCTCATTCCGTAGCACTCTGCGGAGGATCTGCGGGTGCTATAACAGCACTTCACACAGTTTACGTCCGGCAACCGAAAACAATCAAAATTAAAGCTGTAATTAATCTATGGGGAGCAATAGAAAATCCTGAAATTATAACTGCTTCCTCACCTCCAGTACTTACCCTTCACGGAGACCGAGATAAATTAATCAGTGTAAAATACGGATATGCCATCCAACAACGAATGAAAGATATTGGGAATACAAATTCAATGCTATATATCATGAAAAACAGAGGACATGCCGAATACAATTACGTTGCACTCAACTATATGAATGAAATATCTGATTTTATAAAAAGACAACTGAAACAATGGTAACACGAAGAGATTTTTTGAAAACAATGTCTATGGCTTCTGCCGGGTTGGCACTGGGAGCCGGTGACGTACTGAATGCTCAAACTCTTTCTCCCCAAAAAGCAAAGGGTGAAAAGGTAAAGATAGCCTATGTCGGCATCGGAAACCGCGGGGGACAGATCATCAGCGATTTTGAACGGACAGGTATGGTAGAAGTGGTAGCCTTGTGTGATGTAGATATGGGAGCCAAACACACGCAAAAGGTGATGGCTAAATATCCAAAAGCGAAACGTTTCCGGGACTTCCGTCAGATGTTTGACAAAGTCGGAAATGAATTTGATGCCGTGGCAATTGCCACTCCCGACCATTCGCATTTCCCGATCAGTATGCTGGCTCTGGCCTCCGGGAAACATGTATATGTGGAGAAGCCACTTGCACGTACGTTCTATGAAGCGGAGTTGTTGATGCAGGCCGCGCTCAAACGTCCCAACCTGGCTACTCAAGTGGGAAACCAAGGACACTCTGAAGCAAACTATTTCCAGTTTAAGGCTTGGATGGATGCAGGTATCATCAAAGATGTGACTGCTGTCGACGCCCACATGAACAATCCGCGCCGTTGGCACAAATGGGATACAAACATTTACAAACTTCCCGCCGGGCAGCAACTACCGAAGGATTTGGAATGGGATGCCTGGCTCGGGGCTGTTCCTTACCACGAATACAACAAGGATTATCATCAGGGACAATGGCGCTGCTGGTATGACTTCGGAATGGGGGCATTAGGTGACTGGGGAGCACATATCCTGGATACAGTGCACGAGTTCCTTGAACTGGGACTGCCTTATGAAGTCGCCTTACAGTATCAAGAAGGACACAATGATTATTTCTTCCCTTATTCTTCCACGATTCTCTTCCGCTTCCCGCAACGTAAAGGAATGCCTCCGGTAGATATTACCTGGTATGACGGTCTGGACAATCTCCCTCCGATCCCTGCCGGTTATGGAGTTTCAGGGCTGGATCCGAACATTCCTGTAACAAATCAAGGGAATACACCCAAATCAAAGTTGAACCCGGGAAAGATCATTTATACCAAAGATCTGATTTTCAAAGGTGGCAGTCACGGAAGCACCCTGTCTATTATTCCCGAAGAAAAGGCCAAAGAAATGGCGGGTAAACTGCCGGAAGTTCCCCAAAGTCCTTCCAACCACTTCGAGAACTTCCTGTTGGCTTGTAATGGAGTTGAAAAAACACGCTCGCCTTTCGAGATCAACGGCGTCTTAAGCCAGGTGTTCTCATTGGGGGTAATGGCCCAGCGACTCAACACACAGCTGTTCTTTGACAGTCGCACAAAGCAGATTACAAACAATGCATTTGCCAACGCAATGTTGACGGGCCTTCCCCCTCGTAAAGGCTGGGATGAGTTCTATAAGCTGTAGTGCTGATTCAACAGGAAATAACAAGAATATTTATTATCATAATAACATAAATAGATGAAAAAAAATATCGTATTAACGTTGCTTTTATTCTGCGCCGCTTCTTTGGGTGCACAAAACTGGGAACCTCTTTTCAACGGAAAGAATCTGAAAGGATGGAAGAAACTGAACGGCAAAGCCGAGTATAAAATTGTGGATAACGCCATTGTCGGCATATCTAAAATGGGGACTCCCAATACTTTTCTGACAACATCCAAAAACTATGGAGACTTTATTCTTGAATTTGACTTCAAGATAGACGACGGTTTAAATTCCGGCGTACAGCTTCGCAGTGAAAGTAAAAAGGAGTTTAAAAAGGGGCGTGTACATGGTTATCAGTTTGAGATTGATCCTTCCCAAAGAGCCTGGTCGGGTGGTATCTACGATGAAGCACGTAGAGGCTGGCTGTATCCTCTGACGCTAAACCCGTCAGCTCAAACCGCTTTCAAAAACAATGCATGGAATAAGGCTCGTGTTGAAGCTGTCGGCAATTCTATCCGTACTTGGATAAACGGAGTGCCTTGCGCTAACATCTGGGATGATATGTCGCCTTCCGGGTTTATAGCTTTGCAAGTGCATGCTATTAAAAATGCGGCAGATGAAGGAAAAACAGTCAGCTGGAAAAATATCCGCATTTGTACGACGGATGTAGAACGTTATCAGACACCGGTATCTGCCCCTGAAGTGAATCTGATTGCCAATACGATTTCGCCCGACGAGGCAAAAGAAGGATGGACCCTATTATGGGATGGTAAGACAACTGACGGATGGAGAGGAGCTAAACTCTCTACTTTCCCCACAAAAGGCTGGAAGATAGAGAATGGGCTCTTGAAAGTTATAAAAAGTAACGGTGCCGAATCGGCCAACGGTGGTGATATTGTGACTACTCGTAAATATAAGAACTTTATTCTGAAAGTAGACTTCAGAATTACCGAAGGAGCGAATAGCGGAATTAAATATTTCGTTAATCCGGACTTGAATAAAGGCGAAGGTTCTGCTATCGGTTGTGAATTCCAGATACTTGATGACGCTAAACATCCGGACGCAAAATTGGGTGTGAAAGGAAACAGGAAATTAGGATCGGTATATGATTTGATTCCGGCCCCAGAAAATAAACCCTTCAATAAAAAAGCATTCAATACAGCTACCATTATTGTAAAAGGCAACCATGTGGAACATTGGCTGAATGGAGTTAAATTGATAGAATATACCCGTAACAGCGATATGTGGAATGCATTAGTAGCATATAGTAAATATAGAGACTGGCCTAATTTCGGGAATGCCAAAGAAGGGAATATACTTCTTCAGGATCACGGCGATGAAGTTTGGTTCAAAAACGTGAAGATCAAGGAACTGAAATAATGCGTTTTTTGAATATTGTTTTTCGGTTTTACAATGAGTAATATCCTGATAATTACGCACTTTTGTCTAACGAACATCAAACGTCCTAATATTATGAAACGAATACTTTTTATCATCAGCTTATTATTCTTTATATCCGGACAATCATCTGCTCTAAAGACGATACGTATGTATCCCACTGACCGGTCGACAAACTCATATCAACATGATAAGAAAAAGATTGCAATATATGGTAACGAGCTTAAAGGTCTGGCAAAAAAAATCAATCGGGGTGTTAATGGCTTCGAAACTAAACATTTAACCCAAGCAGGATTAAATGCAGTATCCGCAGCCGACGGACAATTACTCTTATTGTCCGGTAGCACACCGCTGCCGCCTGAAAGCCGAATTGCGATTAACCGTTATTTATCAGCCGGAGGAAATGTAATCGTTATCGGCGATAAAGGATTCGACTATGCTCCACAAGCTACGGATGAAGTTCCATTGATTAAGTTTTCCGACCGGTCTTCTTACCAAATAAATCGTAAAGAGAAAGAACTGCCCGGTTATCGGGAAAAGGCTACAATCAAAGTTACAACATCACCTGATAACAAAGAAGCTCTGGAACTTTTTACAACAAAGAAGGCCATGCACAGTATGATGATAGAAATATCTGCTCAAGATAAAGTAAAACCGGAACTCTCACTGCTGACATTCAATGCAAAAGGTTCTCCCTATATGGATTTATTAGCGTTGGAGATAACAGATCATACAGGTAAGAAATGGTACAACTTTACAAAACTAACTGATACATGGGAAAAATACACCCTTTCATTTGCTGATTTTATACCCGAAGATTATAATAATCCGAATGAAGCTTATCCATTGCTACGCCCTGAAAATATCAGGACCATATCTCTCGGAGTTAACCTGCTAACTGTATGGCGTGAAAAAGAAATGTACTGGGCAGTCAGTTGTTTATCTTTAGCGAAAAATAAAAAAGATATTTATGCTCCAACCTCTGCCTTGAAGCCAATGGAACTTCCTTTTAAAGAAAATAATATATGTTTCCCTGCATGGCTATTTGACCCGTTCCGGGGGGAACGGAACAACTACCCCACTTATCCTGGTAGCAAAATGGGAAGTGACCACAACGCCAAATATGATACGAAACAGAAACGAGAAAGTCGTATCATTCCAATCCTGTCAGAACTTTCTTCCGAAAAAACAGAGCAACCTGTCGGTTATTTAGAGTTATATGCCGGAGGAGAATATAAAGGTTCGGCAGTTGCAACATTCGATCTTCCGCCAACAGCAACTCTCAAGAAGCCGGAAAGTCAGCAAGCACTTTCCAACATCATACATTACCTCTTGGAGAAACCTAAAATAATTGCGACCAAGATCAATACCTGCGTAATCAATGAGAAAATACGACCACAATTACATATTACTGTCAAAAACCCTTTATCTCAAACTGTGAGGGGCAAACTGAATATCGAAATTGCCGGAAAACTATCACAAAAAGCTGATCTTACCATTGCTCCCCTGGAAGTCAAAGAATGCTACATACCTCTCCCCGAAATACCGGAAGACTTTCCTTTCCAACACTTTACCTGGCAAATAACGCTAAAAAACAATGGAAATGAAACAGATGTGTTCTGTGATTCGGTAGATGTAAAGAAAGCGATGCTCTATGCTTTCAGGCATCTAGTACGTAACCAGCAATTCTACCCGGACGGACGTATCAGCCACCATTATTTTGGGGATGCCTATGGAGTAAGAGCTATGTTCGCTTATTTACATTTCTTACAAAATGGGATGAGCAGTTTAAAAAGTAATGATGACTTCCAGCTCGTAACTCCGAAAGAAATAGAAGATTGCGCATTTCGTTTTTACGATATGCTAGCTGACAGGCAAACTGAAGATGGCAAACTCCCTATGGGATATCTGGAACATTCAGACGGATACAATGTTGCAGACGGCGGACAAATAACCCTGGCCATAGCACAATCTTTACCTTATATAACAGATTATGCCCGAAAAGAAAAATATCAGAAACTATGTTCACGATTCCTCAACTGGGCAGAAACGTTTTATATAGACAGCATACGCTCCGCCCAATTAAAAATAAGTGATCCTCAAGAGTTTGCAAAAGGGAATGCTTACGAAGGAATGTATGGCTTGGGAGAATATGGAAGAAAAAAAGTACTGACAGGTCCTTCCTGGGTCGGAGCAGATATCCTGGCAGTCCAACTTTGTATGGGAGCACTACAAAAAGATGCGACCCGAATACAATACCAAGCAATTGCCAGAAGAAATGCCAACTATTATGTAAAAGCAGTGTATCCCGCTTCAGGCTACTATCAAGCTGAAGCCTTGTTCTGGGTCCGGTCTGTATTAAATGACCACAACCTGAATGAAATAATAGATAACAATCTAAAACGGACTTTCATTCCTCCTCTATTAAAAGGATGTGAAAATGAGATGTATCTCCGAGGAGGGCGCTGCACATTAAATGCCTTACCACTACTATATTACAAGCGCAATATTCAAGATTCACCGGAGGTTAGAGCCATTTTACTAAAATATATCTGGGCATTCGGTTCTGAAAGTTCATTCGGTTCAATGAAACGTTTATCTGAAAATTATCCTAAAGCTGTACACGGAGAATCATTAACGGTATCAAAATATGCAGCTTTAAGCGCTCTATGGGCTATGGAATTATTAGTACCAGGTTCCACCCTTTTGCCTGAAATGAGGAAACCGTAAGATGTTATTAACGCGAAATGAGGACTAATTTGCGTATTTCCACTGATGAAGAAATGGCAAATCCTCTATTTTTGTTGTAAACTTACGCTAGATACATAAAGCACTTAAATCGTTTAATTCAAATTTATAGTATGAAAAACAAAGTCCTTCTATTTTTTATCGGGGTCATCCTCTGCTCTATGGACCTTTTTGCACAAGAACGGAAAATATCCGGCATTGTAAAAGGAGAAAACGACCAAGAACTAATCATTGGAGCAAATGTCATCATTAAAGGGACGAGACGGGGAACAGTAACTAACATCAACGGTAAGTTTACTATCTCTGTTGGACAATCTGACAAAGAACTTGAAATAAGTTATGTCGGAATGCAAAAGAAAACAATCAAACTGGAAGCCAACAAATCCAGTTACGTGATTGAACTGGAAGAAGAATACAATTCACTGGAGGACGTCATAGTTATAGGTTATGGCACTCAAGCCAAACGAGATGTTATCGGTTCCATTACTACTATTTCATCCAAAGACCTGGATTCTAATTCCGGAGGAAATATCAATACTGCTTTGCAGGGAAAAATTCCGGGTATGCAAATCATATCAACGTCCGGTGAACCAGGAGCCGGATCATTGATTCAAATCCGTGGTGCTTCTTCGATAAACGGGAGTAGCGAACCTCTCTACATTATAGACGGTACACCGATTGAAAGCGGAAATATATCCTCTATTGACGGTGATGCTACCTTCAGCCCCATTGCAGGTATTAATCCCAATGACATCGAATCTATCGAGGTACTAAAAGATGCAGCTTCTGCCGCTATTTACGGCTCACGCGCTGCCAACGGTATCGTCATGATTACAACCAAAGGCGGTAATAAGTTTGAGAAAATGGCACCTGTTGTTACACTTAGTCATACGTCAAGTATCGTTTCCATTTCACGCAAGCTGGATGCAATGAATGCCGAACAATTTCGTGCTGCCTACAAAGAAGCTCGTGAAAATAATAATCAGACTGCCGAACAAAGTTGGATTGTCAACCCATTTCACCCTTATTACAACCGCACGACGGACTGGCAGGACGTCATATTCAGAACAGCATATCAAACCCGCAATGACATAAGTGTACGTGGTGGGAACAATAGTTTCTCTTACGGTGTATCAGCCGGATATCGCGATCTTAAGCCAGTAGTGGTCAACACGAAATACAATCAGATTAATCTAAGAACAAATTTCTTGTATAAGGTAGGAAAACGTATCACAGGAGGAACCAAAGTCTCATTCAGTAATATGAATTATACCCGTATCCTTTCTTCGGGTAGCAACAATTACAGTGCATTAAGAGCCGCTCTATTCACCAATCCTTGTTTCTCTCCCTATGATCCTCTTAGTGGTGAATTGGTAGACTGGCTAGGAGTGAGAGAACAACGCAACCCGTTGGCCGTGGCGACGAAAGTGCCCATTCACTTTAAACGCCGTTGGTTTACGATGAACCAATATATACAAGTAAATCTGATGAAAGGGCTCGATTTGAGAGTGAGTGTGTCGGGTGATATCAGCAGAACCAATCAAGACAGCTTCATGCCGAAAGAATTCGACTCCAATACGCCAGCCCGCGACAATGGTAAGTTCCGGCAGAGTGAGGGACAAACTCTTTTAAATGAAAACACTTTATCTTATAGCGGAAAATTCAAATCACATCGTTTAAATGTAGTACTCGGCCAATCATTACAGCAAGACAAAACGGAAACCATCACATTAAACGGAAACGGATACATTGATAAATCTGTGATCACCATTCAAAATGCATCCACTTATACCAATATATCCAGAAGTGAATCGGAAAGAGCATTACTTTCCTTCTTCGGGCGTGTCAGCTATGATTGGAAAGGACGTTATCTTGCATCAGCCACTATCCGTAACGATGGCTCCTCTCGTTTTGGTAAGAATAAACGTTTTGGTACATTCCCGTCAGTCTCTATGGGATGGCGCTTTTCCGATGAAAAATTCATGAATTTTGCCAAAGGTTTCTTACGTGATGCTAAAATCCGTGGTAGTATTGGCGTCACAGGTAATCAGACTATTTCTAATTATGCGGCTTTGGGTTCTTATACAGCCTCATCCAACAAATATGACGGAAATGTAGAAATTCTGTATAACGCAATGCCCAACGACATCATCGGATGGGAAAAAACAACCCAGTATAATATCGGTTTAGATCTTTCTTTTTTCAAAGGTCGTGTGGTATTCAACGCTGATGCATATGTAAAGAAAACGAAGGATTTGTTGTTCGACTTCCCCGTTTCCTATTATACCGGCTTCTCTGCTGTCCCCAGAAACTATGGCAGTGTAGAAAATAAAGGGTTGGAATTTCTACTCGAAACAGTCAACCTGACCGGTAGATTCAAATGGAAAACGTCTTTCAATATTTCCATGAACCGGAATAAAATCACCGAACTGCCCAATAATGAGGATATCATTATAGGAAACTTTTCGCTGGGAAGGGTTGGCGAACCAATGGGAGTATTCTATGCCCACAGAGCACTGGGTGTCTATTCCAAAGATGAGGATAACGTGTATATACTGCCTAACGGCCAAAAAGATCAAATACGCAAAGGTGCCTCCACTGGCGACCCATTTAAAGGTGGAGACATGATCTGGGAGGATATTGACGGAAACGGAGTCATTGATGACAATGACCGTGTCATCATTGGTGACCCCAATCCTAAATTTATCGGTGGTATGTCCAACACATTCTCATACAAGGGTATTTCTCTGAATATCATGATGCAATGGTCTTATGGAAATAAAGTTATGAATGAGTTCAGACGTACACGTAATGCCATGAGGACCACCGGTAATTTGGGACAGGATGCATTAGCACGCTGGAAAACACAAGGAGATATTACCAATTTCCCCATGATTCGTTACCAAGACAAAATGGAGAACTTCCGTCCGTCTTCTTTCAACATGGAAGATGGTTCTTTCCTACGTATCAAGGAGGTGACTTTAAGCTATAATATCCCTCGCAAATGGTGCAAAAAAGCATTCTTAAAATCTGCCAATGTATATATATCCGGAACGAATCTCCTTACTTGGAGCAAATATAGCGGATACGATCCGGAAGTAAATACCGCGACGTCAGCATTTATCCGAGGAGTAGACAACGGTGCTTTTCCAAAAAGCCGTTCTTACAATCTAGGAGTCAACCTCACATTCTAATCACCTGTAAATATTATCAAATATGAAAACGCTATATATATATCTAATATGTTTTATAAGCGCCGGTTTTTCTGCCTGTTCTCTTCTTGAACTGGAACCGACAACATCATGGTCAACAGAAAACACCCCCAAAGAGGAATCACATCTATATGGCATCCTGTATGGAGGATATAATACTCTTCAATCTGATTTGAGTATTAACTTCCTGATCTATGGTGAAATGAGAGGGGATGCTTTCTATAATAATGCATTTAACGTAAATACTGATAAAGTGGTTAATAATTCACTTGACAATAATATATCTCAAGCTTCATGGTATAATTATTACCGCGCTATCAAACAAGCAAATATTGTTATCAAATTCACCCCACAAGTGCTCGAAGCAGGCGGCATAAGCACAGAAAAGGCAAATGACGTAATGGGCCAAGCTTATTGCCTGCGTGCTTTCGCTTACTTTTGGATTATTCGTATTTGGGGAGATGCCCCTTTGGTAACGGAACCTTATCTGGATTCCAACGATAATTTTGACCGCCCTAGAACTAGTGTAGCCGAAATTATCAAGCAGATACACTCTGACCTGGAAAATGCCGCAAAAATGATTGATAAGAATTCGACCTCACGGACTACTTTCACCCAGACGGCTGCTTATGCCATTGATGCTCATGTATACGCTTGGGAACACCAATATGAGAAAACAATCAGTATGGCAGATAAAGTGCTGGCTAATACCGGTTATACTTTAGCAAATTTATACGATGAAAAATATACCGGTGTAACAGATAATGCCAAAGACAAAAACTTCAAAGCATTCGTACAGGCCAGTGAATACGCACAAATATTTAATGCCGGACGCAGTAAAGAGTCGATTTTCGAATTGGCAAGCAGCGTTGCCGATGGAGATGACCAAAAGAACCTGACATCTTATTTATCCGGCACATACCCTATCCTACGCCCGCGCACAAGATTCGGAGAAGCTATCGACACTGAAGGAAGCTCTTGGAGATCAGCCGCAATACAAGAGGTAGTTAGCGGAAGATACAAAGTTACCAAATTCACTATTGGATTCGATTATACTGCCGACAGTCGTAACATTGTAATGCTTCGCCTCGCAGATATAATTTTATTAAAGGCCGAAGCAATCGCCAACCAAGAAGACACCGACGAAAACCGGAAGGCGATAATGAAGTTAGTGAACCAAATAAGGAGAAGAGCTGCCGGAAGCGGTTATGAAATTCCTGAAGAACAGTTTCTCAACCGTGAAGAATATGATCAGGAAGGAATCAGAGAAATCGTTCTCAATGAACGCAGGTATGAATTAGCCTATGAGGGGCATCGGTGGTTTGACCTTATCCGCACAGGTAAAGTTTTCGAAGCTGTCAAAAATAGAGGTAATGATATCGGAGAAGATGAGTCTCCCGCTATCGAACTACATCCAAAAGCGTTGGTATGGCCGATTCACCTCAATGAATTACGCCGAAGCAAATTGATCGAGCAGAACGAATATTATAAATAATTATACTTATTAAAAGCTGAAAATATGAAACTGACTCAATATATGCTGTTAATTGCAGCTCTACTTTTTTCCGGTTGTAATTTGATAACCGATTATAAGTTAGACACCGATCCGAATTATCTGAAAGAGATGTCCTTGATAGAGTACCTTGAAGAAGGAAAAGAAAGTTCGCTTACAATGTATTTGGAAGCAATTAAATATGCCGGTTTGGAAGAACAAATCTCTACCGGAAACCGGACACGCATTATTCCAACCAACGATGCCATAAAGAGTGTATTATCCAGTGTCGGAGTAGAGCAAATCAACCAACTGTCCAAAGGGGTCATCCGCTACCTATTTTCCTATCTGACTTTTGACGGTTCTTACCGTTCCATTGAAATGGAAACCAACCAAAGTGTAAAAGGTATCAGTGACTCCGGAGAACCTATTTTCTTAACTCGTAAAGAAAGTACAAGTAACAAGTTTCTTCTCTATGTAAATGACAGCGAAGAAATCAACAATCAATCTATTGTTGTCATCCGGCAAGACTACCTTTTTAAGGATGGTGCAGCACATGTCGTAGACCAATTACCTTTATATATCAAAAAGGTGAAAGAAACAGATCCTGTTCCGGAAGGTGTCGACCACTCACAAGCTCCCACCTATAATCTGCCTGTGACTGAAGATGCCAATGTATATAGCGGAGCTTCCAATGGCAACTATAATGGGTATAACAAGTTAAACTATCTATGTAGCCGTTCCGGGCGTTACAGATATTCTTTTTTCAAATTCGCCTTATCTCAAGTAGACCTTATCGACAATCTTTTTTCGGCCAAATTATGTTTTAATGTCAAAAGAATAGTAGGCTCATTCGTTCCTTCGTGCGGTGTTTACGCAACGTCAAACGAATGGACGGAGAAAACACTGACTTATAGTAATCGCCCGGAATTCGGACAAGAAGTTTCTATCTCTAATCTGTCAACGGACTGGAACGAAATCAACATCACACAATATATCAAAAATGCTTATAATAATTCAGAAGCAGAAGTCTCTTTCGGTTTAAAAGTGCTGAACGGTCAGGCCATCAGTAATTCTCAAGTAGAAATACATCCGCGTGAAATATCTTCTACAAACTTAAATAATAGTCCTAATGCTGCCTATATCAAATTACAAGGTGCCACCGACAGTGAGCTTCAACTAGATCATAATCAAATAATAAAAGGGAGTATCGGCGGCATCATCACATTAACCAAAGCACACTTGCAGATGTCTGCCGGGCCCAATGCACAATATACATATGATGACAACAATATTATTTTTATCATAGAGCAATTGCCAGTCAATGGCACACTTGTACGTAACGGACTTCCAATGGGCAAATCGGCACAATTCACACAGGCCGAAATAGCAGCCGGTATAGTGAAGTACATCCACAACGGTCAAGGTACAACAGATACCTTTACGCTCAAAGTACAAGATTACACTGGAGGAGTATATGCATCACGACTATCCATGCAAATCAGTCTTCAATAATAAAAAAACTGTCATACTTATAAAATAGAAAAGGAATGCCAAACTCTTGTAAACAAAAGCAATATTTCATATCGCTGACGATCCTAGCCGGAATGTTTTTTATATTCGGATTTGTATCATGGGTCAACTCCATCCTGATTCCTTATTTCCGTATCGCTTGCGAACTAACCCATTTCGAATCCTACTTCGTGGCTTTTGCTTTTTATATAGCCTATTTTGTCATGGCTATTCCTTCGGGAATCCTCCTGAAGAAAGTAGGTTTCAAACGAGGAATCATGTATGGTTTTATGTTGACGGCATTAGGAGCTTTTCTTTTTGTTCCGGCTGCTTTAGTTCGACAATTTGAAATATTCCTGATCGGCCTATTTTCTATTGGAACAGGCTTGGCTATTTTACAAACTGCTGCCAACCCCTATGTGACGATCATCGGTCCTATTGAGAGCGCCGCCCGAAGAATCAGCATCATGGGAATATGCAACAAGTTCGCCGGGATTATTTCTCCACTCATTTTCGCAGCTTTAATTTTAAAAGCAGACGACAGTGAACTTTTCAGCCTCATAGAATCTGGTACATTGGATGCAATAACTAAAAGTGCCATGCTTGATGAGTTAATACAACGCGTCATTGTACCTTATGCCATACTAGGGGGGCTATTAGTATTAGCAGGAATCGGAATCCGCTATTCCATATTGCCGGAGATTAATACAGATGAACAAAATGCAACTGACGAAAAAGAGAACGGGCATAACTCTAAAAAAAGTATTTTCGATTTTCCTTATCTTATATTAGGAGCTTTAGCTATTTTCTTCCATGTAGGGACACAGGTAATTGCTATAGATACCATCATCAACTACGCCAATTCAATGGGAATAGACTTGCTTGAAGCAAAAGTATTCCCCTCATATACATTAGCTTGTACTATGATTGGCTATATATTAGGCATCCTTATAATTCCCAAATATGTCTCACAGACAAAGGCATTGATTATATGTACCGTATTAGGATTGTTGCTTTCATTCGGAGTTGTATTCGCTGATTTCAACGTGACTCTATTCGGACATCAAGCAAATATTTCCATCTTCCTGCTTTGTGCACTCGGCTTCCCGAATGCTTTAATCTATGCCGGGATTTGGCCTTTATCTATCCACGGGCTGGGCAAGTTCACCAAGACAGGTTCTTCACTACTAATTATGGGACTTTGCGGAAATGCCATTTTACCATTGATATACGGTTATTTTGCTGAAGTATATGATCTGCGCATTGGCTACTGGATATTAATTCCGTGTTTCCTTTATCTGATATTCTTTGCAACCAAAGGCCATAAAATCAATTCCTGGAAACGAAACTATTGATAAAAAGACATACTTCATACAATGAAAAGACTTATTATTACCAACGGAAAAATCATTTTACCTACAAGCATAGAAACTGATAAAATACTGATATGTATAAATCAGAAAATCAGGCAAATTGTAGCGAGCAATGAATTTATGCCTCAACCCGATGACCAAATAATAGATGCTGCCGGTAATTACGTAGCACCAGGATTCATCGATATGCACATTCATGGCGGTGGTGGTCACGACTTCATGGATGGCACCGTAGAGGCGTTTCTAGGCATAGCAGAAACTCATGCGAAATATGGAACTACTTCCATGGTTCCCACTACATTGACATGCTCTGACACAGAATTAATGAATACGTTTGCTACCTATCGGAAAGCTAAAGTCCTCAACACAAAAGGAGCAAAGTTCATCGGTTTACATTTAGAAGGACCTTACTTCTCCCCCAAACAAAGCGGAGCACAAGATCCTATATACTTGAAGAAGCCACAACCGGAAGAATATAACGCCATTTTAGAATCTTCGGAAGATATTATACGCTGGAGTATCGCTCCTGAATTGGAGGGAGCTATTAAAATGGGACATGTTTTACAAGAGCACCACATACTTCCTTCTATTGCCCATACCGATGCGATCTATGAAGAAGTAACACAAGCATATAAAGCCGGTTATACGCATATAACCCATTTATATTCAGCGATGTCATCTGTCACACGCAGAAATGCCTTTCGCTATGCAGGAGTAGTAGAAGCTGCATACCTAATTGATGATATGACAGTGGAAATCATAGCCGACGGTATCCATCTCCCTAAACCATTACTGCAGTTTGTTTACAAATTTAAAGGAGCTGACAAGATAGCTCTCTGTACTGATGCCATGCGGGGAGCAGGTATGCCTGACGGAGAATCCATATTAGGAAGTCTGGCTAACGGACAAAAAGTAATCATCGAAGACGGAGTAGCCAAAATGCCTGACCGTTCCGCATTTGCAGGAAGTGTAGCTACCACTAACCGTCTGGTCAGAACAATGGTACAACTGGCCGACGTCAGTCTCATCAATGCCATTCGTATGATGACACTTACTCCTGCCCGTATCCTCCATATCGACAAGTCAAAAGGTTCACTGGAGGCCGGGAAAGATGCGGACATCGTTATTTTCGACAATCAAATTAATATCATTCACACAATATCAGAAGGCCATGTTATCTATAGTAAATGAAACTGAAACTAAAGTATTTCAACAAAATCAATTAACTGTCAAAATCTACCCAACCGTCCAGCAAATGGGAAAAGCCGCCGCTCAAGAAGTAGCTGACAGAATATGCAATTTATTGGAAGGAAAAGCTGAAATCAATATGATATTTGCCGCAGCTCCTTCACAAGAAGAATTTCTACATCACTTGATCAGCGATCAGCGAATTAGCTGGAACAGAATCAATGCTTTTCACATGGACGAATATATTGGAGTGCTGCCTGATGCGCCGCAAAGTTTCGGAAACTTCCTCCGAATACGTATTTTTGATAAGGTACCTTTCAAGAATGTCTATTATTTAAACGGGCATGCTACTGATCTGGAAGAGGAATGTACACGATACACCAGTTTATTGTCACAATTCCCCACTGATATTGTCTGTTTAGGAATCGGTGAAAATGGACACATTGCTTTCAACGACCCTGATGTTGCCAATTTCAACGATCACAAACTAGTAAAGATAGTAAAACTTGATCATGTGTGCCGCCAGCAACAAGTCAATGAAAAATGTTTTGAGACACTTGAACAGGTGCCTACGGAAGCTTTAACTCTTACTATACCGGCATTATTAAAAGCCAAATGGATGTTTTGCATCGTGCCTTTCAAGAATAAGGCTCAAGCTGTCTATCGCACAATCCATGGAGATATTTCTGAAAAATGTCCGGCCAGTATATTGCGGAGAAAAGAAAAATCTTCGTTATATTTGGACACAGAAAGTGCACAGTTACTCAATTTATAACTTCTAATATTTTAATTGAAAAGAATTATGAAAAACAAACTATGTCTACTTCTTATTTTATCAAGTTTCGTTTTGAATATTCATGCACAAAAATCTATACGGATAGGAATTATCGGTCTAGATACTTCCCATTCAGTAGCCTTTACAGATTTAATTAATGGAGATAAAGACAATGCTTTTGCCAAAGGCTTTAGAATCGTTGCGGCCTATCCGTATGGTTCAAAAACTATTGAATCCAGCGCTAAACGTATTCCAGGTTATATTAAGAAAGTAGAACAACAAGGAGTAGAGATTGTATCTTCAATCAGTGAGTTATTGGATAAAGTAGATTGTGTACTTTTAGAAACAAATGATGGCAGGCTTCATCTCGAACAAGCTATCGAAGTCTTCAAATCAGGAAAAATCTGCTATATTGATAAACCGATCGGCTCAACATTAGGCGAAGCCATTGCTATCTTCGAGATGGCAGAAAAATATAAGGTCCCTATTTTTTCTTCTTCAGCATTAAGATACTCTCCACAAAATCAGAAATTAAGAAACGGAGAATTTGGAGATATTATAGGAGCCGACTGCTACTCTCCGCATAAAGTGGAACCTACACATCCGGATTTCGGTTTTTACGGAATACATGGAATAGAAACTCTATATACGATTATGGGAACCGGATGTGAATCAGTCAACCGAATGTCTTCAGAAAATGCAGACATTGTGGTCGGACGTTGGAAAGATGGACGAATCGGAACTTTCAGAGGAATAAAAAAAGGGCCTGCCATTTATGGAGGAACAGCGTTCGGCGCCAAAAAAGCTATTGAAGTAGGAGGTTATCAAGGATATAAAGTACTTCTTGAACAAATTTTGAATTTTTTCCAAACAGGAATCTCTCCTATCTCCAGAGAAGAAACAATTGAAATATTCACTTTCATGAAAGCATCCAATATGAGTAAAGAAGAGAATGGAAGAATTGTCACATTGGAAGAAGCTTACCAAAAAGGATGGAAAGACGCCCGGAAATTAATCAAAACCTATAATAAATAAGAAAATGAAATTTATATATAAAGGAATCGGGCTTATATCAATCTTATTTATAGTTGCTTCATGTTCTTTCTCCAAGAAACAGACTATGAATAAGGCGGAAGCCAATGATTCATGTAAAATAGAAGTAGTCGTTCTTGATCCAGGACATTTCCATGCCAGTCTGCTTCAGAAAGATGCATTAGCTGTTATTAATGATACCATCCGGATATACGCTCCTGAAGGAATAGGCGTCAATCAATACCTGGAAAGTATAGATTCTTACAACCATCGGCCAAAGTCTCCCACCACATGGAAGAAACAAGTATATACAGGCGAAGATTATCTCCAGAAAATGCTTTCAGATCATAAAGGTGATGTCGTAATTCTGGCTGGAAATAATCAGAAGAAGACACGATATATTATAGAATCTATCAAAGCCGGATATAATGTTCTTGCAGATAAGCCACTGGCTATTAACTCACAGGACTTCCAATTATTGACAGAGGCTTATCAGCTAGCACAACAAAAGGGACTCCTTTTATATGATTTGATGACGGAGCGATATGATATTCTCAACATCATAGAAAAAGAACTCTTACATCAAACAGAATTATTTGGAGAATTACAAAAAGGCTCACCGGACAACCCTTCTGTAATAATGGAAAGCGTACATCATTTCTTTAAAAAGGTTTCCGGTAAACCGCTGGTTCGTCCTGCATGGTACTATGATATAGCACAACAAGGAGAAGGAATTGCAGATGTAACAACACATTTGATAGATCTTATCAACTGGCAATGTTTTCCAGATGAAGCAATTCATTATCAATCGGATGTCAAAGTACTTTCGGCCAAACACTGGCCAACCCCAATCACATTGGCAGAGTTCAGCCAATCAACGCAAACAGACTCTTTCCCTATTTATCTGAATCAATACATAAAAAATGATGTATTGGAAGTTATGGCAAACGGAAGTCTCAACTACACCGTCAAAGGAATTTATATGGGAATGAAAGTCACATGGAATTATATGCCACCAGTTCATGGAGGAGATACGTTTACTTCTATCAAAAAAGGTAGCAAAGCAACTTTAAAAATTGTTCAAAATGAGAAGAATGGTTTTGTGAAAGAATTGTATATTCAGAAAAAGCCAAACATTGACAGCCATGCTTTTGAGACTCAATTACAAAAGACGATAGAACAACTTCAAGAAAGCTACCCGTTCTTATCCGTCAAAAATAAAAGTAACGGGATTTATCTTATTGATATACCACAGGAATACAGACTAGGACATGAAGAGCACTTCAGTAAAGTAGCAAAAGCTTTCCTGCATTATATACGTAACAAAAACATCCCGGAATGGGAAAACGAAAATACATTAACCAAATATTACATTACTACAACTGCTGTAGAAATGGCTAAGAAAGAAAATAAATAAGACAATAGGTGTTAGAGACAAGATGTAAATATTATAAAGATGAAGCCATGTTTCATGGCTTCATTCCTCATATCATGGGGACACGATTCGATATATTGCTTATTCATTCTGATGCAGAACGTTTAAACGGACTTTGGTACCATATCATCAACGAGCTGGAACGTTTGGATAAGATCTTGAACCGTTTTGATCCCCACAGTGAGGTCTCCGGAATTAATAAACATGCTTTGCAAAGTTATATTCAAATTAGCAAAGAACTGGAGGAAATATTGCAACTTTGCCAATATTATTACGAAAACACCTTTCATCTATTTGACATTACATTAAAAGATTTCTCCAAAATACAAATTCACGACCATCAACGCATTTCCTTTGCATCTTCCACTATTTCACTCGATTTCGGAGGCTTTGCCAAAGGGTATGCTTTGAAGAAAATCAAAAGATTCATTGAACAAGAGAACGTCAACCATGCATTTGTCAATTTCGGTAATAGCTCCATTCTGGGCATGGGACATCATCCTTATGGAGACAGTTGGAAAGTGAGTTTTCTGAATCCGTATAACCAGTCTCTTTTAAATGAGTTCAACCTTCAAAATACAGCATTATCCACTTCCGGTAATACGCTGCAATATACCGGACACATTATGAATCCACTTACGGGTTTATTTAATGAACAACGAAAAGCAAGCTCTATCATATCTACAGATCCGTTAGAGGCTGAAATTCTAAGTACCGTATGGATGATTGCGAATAAAGAACAACAGCAATTACTCACAGAGAATTTTAAAGATATACAAGCAACCCTATATGATTTATAACATGAAAGACAATAAAAAAGAAGGAGTAGACTTAGGGCTCAGACAATTTATAAAAAGTCTGGGATATGTTGCCGGAGGAACCGCTTTATTAGCTACCACTCCCTGGCTTACCTCCTGTACCCCCGAAAAATTGAAAGAGATTAAACATGAAAAAGCACGGATTGCTTTAATTGGCACAGGTTCCAGAGGGCAATACCACATCCATAACCTCAAGGAAATACCTCATGCACAAATTGTAGCCGTGTGTGACAATTATGCTCCCAATCTTCAGCAAGCATTGGAGCTTTGCCCGGATGCCAAGTCCTATACAGACTACCGTAAGCTGCTGGAATCGAAAGACATTGATGGAGTCATCATATCCACACCACTAAACTGGCACGCACCTATTGTGTTGGACGCATTAGCTGCCGGCAAACATGTCTTCTGTGAAAAAGCAATGGCACGCACCCTTGACGAGTGCAAGGCTATCTATGACACTTACAACCAGTCTGAAAAAGTACTCTACTTTTGTATGCAACGAATGTATGACGAGAAGTATATCAAAGGGATGCAAATGATTCATTCCGGACTGATCGGAGATGTGGTAGGAATGCGCTGTCATTGGTTCAGAAATGCAGACTGGCGTCGTCCTGTTCCTTCACCGGAATTGGAGCGCAAAATCAATTGGAGATTATATAAAGCCAGTTCGGGCGGACTAATGACCGAACTGGCTTGTCATCAATTGGAAGTATGTAACTGGGCAGCTAAAAGAATGCCGGTAAGTATCATGGGGATGGGTGATATTGTTTACTGGAAAGACGGTCGTGAAGTATACGATAGTGTAAATGTGACTTACCGATATTCCGATGGAACCAAGATTGCCTACGAATCATTAATCGCCAACAAGTTCAACGGAATGGAAGACCAAATTCTGGGAAGTAAAGGAACGATGGATATGGCCAAAGGTATTTATTACCTGGAAGAAGACCATTCTACTTCGGGCATCCGCCAACTGATTGACCAGGTAAAAGACAAAGCTTTTGCCGCCATCCCAACGGCAGGACCTAGTTGGCGGCCGGAAACAAAAATGGAATACACTCCACATTTTATCATTAATGGAGATATTCACGTTAACAGTGGTTTAAGTATGATCGGAGCAGACAAAGACGGATCGGATATCATTCTATCCTCTTTCTGCCAATCTTGTATCACTGGAGAGAAAGCACAGAATGTAGTAGAAGAGGCTTATTGTTCTACGGTCCTTTGCTTACTTGGGAATCAAGCAATGGATGAACAACGCCATATCCTCTTCCCCGACGAATATAAAATACCCTATATGAAATTCTAAACTATGAAAGATATTATTATCACCTCAAAAAAGTTGAAACAAGAAAGGAATATCTTTCTTCTAAGTTTCCTGCTTGCATTTATCATCAACGTAATTGCAATCATTATCTATTCCCGCCCATGGATTGAAATAATATCCCAAATCGGGTATGTCATCGTGATTAGTTTTTTCATCTATCTTATCTTATGGATTCCCCGAGGAATCCTGATATTCTTGAGTCACCTTTTCCGAAGAAAAAAATAAGAGATTTACGTTTTTTGAAGGAGAATTGACGGAAAAGCTCATTCACATATTCTAATAACAACCTAATTTTGGAGAAAAATAGATACTATGACAACAAGAAGAGATTTTATCAAAAAAACAGTAGCAGGTACAGCTGCACTTTCATTAGGAAGCATACTTCCAGGATTCGGTTCAAGCCGTTATCAAGATATTCTGGGAGCTAACGAAAAAATACGTATCGGAGTCATTGGAGTGAATTCGAGAGGTAAGGCCCTGGCGCAAGGATTTGCCAAACTTCCAGATTGTGAAGTAACTTACATTTGCGATGTAGACTCTAGAGCATTAGAAAAATGCCAGGCTGCTATCCACAAAATAACCGGACGTACTCCCAAAGGAGAAAAAGACATTCGTAAGATGTTAGAGTCGAACGATTTTGAAGCAGTGGTGATTGCTACCCCTGACCATTGGCATGCCAAAGCAGCCATTATGGCTATGCAGGCCGGAAAGCATGTTTATCTGGAAAAACCGACCAGTCATAATCCGGCAGAAAATGAAATGTTGGTTCGAGCCGCTTTGAAATATAACCGGATTGTTCAAGTGGGTAACCAACGCCGCTCCTTTCCCAATGTAATTAAAGCTATGGAAGAAATCAAATCCGGTTCTATCGGAAAAGTGAGATATGCCAAATCTTGGTATGTCAATAATCGCCCTTCCATTGGAACAGGGAAAGTTGTACCTGTACCTGATTATCTGGATTGGGATTTATGGCAAGGTCCTGCCCCACGTGTTGCTGATTTCAAAGATAATTTCATCCATTATAACTGGCATTGGTTCTGGAATTGGGGAACAGGTGAAGCGCTCAACAATGGAACCCACTTTGTTGATATACTCCGCTGGGGATTGGGCGTAGATTATCCTACAAAGGTTGATTCTATCGGAGGTCGGTATCGTTTTCAGGACGACTGGCAAACTCCTGACACACAACTTATCACCTTCCAATTTGGCGACGAAGCATCTTTTTCATGGGAAGGACGTAGTTGTAATACGATGCCGGTAGACGGATATGGAGTAGGAACCGCATTTTATGGAGAAACCGGAACTCTCTTCATTGGCGGTGGCAATGAATATAAAATTACAGATATAAAAGGTAAAACGATTAAAGAGGTAAAAAGTGATTTAAAATTTGAGACCGGCAATCTGTTGAATCCATCCGAAAAGTTGGATGCCTTCCACTTCCGAAACTGGTTTGATGCCATTCGTAAAGGAACAAAGTTAAATTCCGGAATTGTAGATGCCTGTATCAGTACCCAGTTAGTACAATTAGGTAACATTGCCCAACGTGTCGGACATTCATTACAGATTGATCCGGGAAGCGGACGAATTCTCAACGATTTGGAAGCCAATAAACTTTGGGGAAGAGAGTACGAAAAAGGTTGGGAAATACGGGTTTAAATCAACTTCTCATTAAATTATCAGAGATATGTCATGTATACGACATATCTCTTTCTACTATAAAATCCACCCATTATCATCACACTTCCTTCTCTTCATCTAAAGAAACCACCCTACAAAAAGAGCAAAGAAGCTCCCTAATTGTTCCTTAAAAGTACGGAGAGCCAGTTCTATATGTTTCTCGACAGTACGAATGGAAACACCAAGTTTATCTGCAATCTCCTGATTAGTCAGAGATTTAAAGCGACTAAGGCAAAACACACTCCGGCGTTTAGGTGGCATCGTGTTAATCACACTTTGTACTGCCTCTCGCAATTCACGATAGTCGGTAGTTGGTTCATCCATACTTGAAGGTCGCTCCAATGTCATCATGTCTTCCGTTAACACTACATGAGTATTGTATTTGGCCCGAAGATGATTAAAGACTTCACGTTTGGAGAGTACATAAATATAGTTTTTGATTGACATTGTTTCGTCCAGCGCCTCACGGTGTATCCAGATTTTCATAAACACATTCTGAATAATATCTTCCGCTGCCCCTGCATCTTTCAGCATACCTTTGGCAAAAGCAAAAAAAGTAGGATAATAACGATGAAACAAGGTTTCATAGCTCCCCATGTCCCCTTCTCTCAACCGCTGTAACAACAGTTGCTCTTCAGTAGCAGAAGATAAATCAGTTTTATTCATCGTTTTTTCTAAAAAAGATTCTAGTCAACAAAGCTATAAATAATATAGAAGATATACCAAGCCGTATTTAAAATCACATCATATTGTAATATGTAAGGGAGAAATAAACAGGGAGTAGCATACTTCTGGTGACAAAACTATGAAATTAATATGAAAAATTCAAGTCTTATTGAAAATAGTGATGATTTTAAAAAAAAGTTCAAATCCGATTACGTACCCCCGTTAGATGATGTGTTCTTCATTATAGAAACGAATCACACATAGCGCGCTATTAACCATTGAATCAATTTATTTAAAGAACATGAGAAATTTTCTACTTTTATTCCTGCTACTCATGCCCGTGATTGGCAGTTGCACCGATGACTATGATGACTCGGCTGCCTGGAAGGACATTGATGGAATCTACAAAGATCTCGATCAACTGAAAGAGAAGCTAAACAGTTTACAACTGCAAGCGAATGCGTTGAGCCAGATTGTGAAAGGAGGAGCCATCACCTCTGTCACAGAAGCTGCTAACGGTGGTTATGTCATTTCTTATAAAGGAAGTGACAATATTGAGCATAGTTTCACCATTGCTACCACTGACCAAATGGTTTCCAGTCCGATTATCGGAATACAAGAAGAAGCCGGAACATATTATTGGACTACTACCACCAAAGGTCAAACGACTTTCCTGCTGGATGCCAACAAACAAAAAATACCGGTATCAGGTAGCGCCCCTCAAATACGAGTGGATGAGAATGGATATTGGATTATTAACGGCCAGCAAATTCTAGACAGCAACCAAAAGCCGATTAAAGCTGAAGGAAAAACAACTTCACTTATTACTAAAGTGGAAATGAACGATAACGGAACTGCTTCAATTACTCTAGGCAACGGAGAAACTCTATCGGTCAATACCTTTACACTATTTAATGTGGAGTTTAAAAATACAGATCAGACTGCCATTTCTCCTATTATTATAGAGGAAGGAACAAAAAACCTTACCTTAAATTATAATATCATTGGGAAAAAGGCAGCACAAGCATTGATGCTCATCACACGCAACGACGATGGATTAGAAGCCAGGTTAAATAGTAGTAATAAAACATTGGTCGTCACCTTCGCTGATGATTTCGAAGAAGGGGTAACAATGATTATGCTTTATGACACTGAAGATAACGTACTGATCAAACCGATGCGCTTCACTTTGCCTATCATTGAAAACGGAGGCATTGCTACTGCAACAGACTTCAAAGCATTTATAGATGCTGTGACCAGTGGAAGTAGTTTGCGTAAATTCAAAGATACGGAAGGAAACGTTATTCTGTTGAACGATATTGATATGAAAGATATCACGTTGACGAGCGGTGCAGGAAGTAATGTAACAAGCAATACGACCAACGCCAATACAAAAGTGGTTTATACAATCGGCGAGCAAACCTTTAACGATGTATTTGATGGTAAAGGACATTCAGTTATTAATCTGACTTTTACATATAATCTTGAAGACGGCAATATTGCCCATGGATTATTCAATGCACTCGGCAGTTCCGGTGTCATCAGGAATTTAGTGATTTCGGGTAATGCCACCATTACAGGTAAAGCTCCGCAAGGAGCTGCTATTGGCGGCTTAGTAGGCTATTGTGAGGGAAGCATACTGGCATGTACCAACCAAATAAATCTATCTTTTGAAGGAACAGACGCTGCTAATGTAGGTGTTCGAATGGGAGGTTTAGCAGGTGTATTATACGGAAATAAAATAGGCGACACAACACAAGCAAACGGTTGCAGCAACGAAGGTAACCTGACGTGCAGCAACATAGTCAACACTGCTTCCGGTGCCTATTCAGCTTTCAACCAAGGAGGTATTGCGGGATATATAGAAAATGATGAGGCTTATATCGGCTACGCAATTAACAAAGGAAATATCAGTGCACCTTCCGGGCGTGGTGGTGGAATTGCAGGAACTCTACAGGAAGGAATTATTGAAAACAGCACTAACGAAGGAGTCATTCAAGATGACGTGAATGGTGTTTTTGCTTCAACTTCCAAACGATATAATGTGAAACGCATCGGCGGACTTGCAGGAGGTATAAATACAGATAAATACCTCAAAAATTGTATTAACAACGGAAATGTCTATTCCCAAAACGGAAGTCGTGCAGGTGGATTTGTCGGACACAATGCCGGATTTGTTCAATCGTGTACAAACAATGGAATCATCTTGTCCGATGCAACTGCTGATGGAGCCAACAAACATGGTGCCGGATGGGCCTGTGGTTATAGTGGCACCAAAAACGGTACGAACTATATCACAGATTGTCATATCGGAGGTAAAGTTGGAGATTACAGTATTTACAAAAATAATCCGGAAGATACTCCGGGAGCAACTTACAGTAACGCTGTCCGTCACGGAGCTTTCTCCAAAGAAGCCAATAATTTCTCTAACCAGGATGAGGCATACTATGACTGGCAGGTGACCGAGGACCGTGAACTAGCATCAGGTATTGTGTACAAACACTACTCCTTTATCAATTTCAATCAAAATATCTATGCTATTGAAATTGACATGAACAACCCCAAAGTTACATTCGAGACAGTCATGGCAGACGAAATTTGCCCAAACCCGAATGGTAATAATAATTCAAATAATGGTAAAGTCCTCCGCGAAACCTTATCGGAGACTTGTACCAGACGAAGAGATGAAGGAAGAAACATTATTGTAGGTATAAATACCGGCTTCTTCAATTCACATGACGGCTTCCCCAGAGGAATGCATATTGAAGAAGGAGAACCGGTATTCATCAATAACCCGTATGTACGTTCTATCTTAACTAATCATGTCTGGGGATTCACCTTCTTTGACAACCGTACGGTTAGCTTCGAAAAAAGAGATTTCACAGGCAAACTGAAAGTTGGTACCAAGGAATATGAATATTATTCAGTCAATGATACTATTGTCCGTTTGAGTGGAAAACCATCATACGATGCAAACTTGTACACCTTCAGGTATGTAAAAGAGCCCCATCCCGGATTAACTAACCCGATAGGAACTAAAGCCCTATTTATCATCGGCAAGAACAACCAACCGCTAAAGGTTAACTCTGGTGATTTTGAAGCCACAATTACTAAAATCATTGACGGACGAGGCACTACAGTAGAAGCCCCATACGTAACAGATAAAAATGAATGGGTACTGCAAGTAACAGGAGACAAAGCTGACGAACTAGTTCAAAACCTAAAAACCGGTGATAAAGTACAAATCAGTGCCGAACTTAAAATAGGCAGTTCTACTAATCCAATCAAAGTACACAACTCCAGTATGTACCGCTATGTATATAATGGCGTATACTCTGCACCTCCTAAAAAAGAAGATGCAGAGACAATCAACCCGACCACCAATCTCGGTATGACACAGGATAAATCAAAGATTGTTATTTTCTGTGTAGACGGAAGGACAGATAGTGACAGAGGACTTGATTTCTACGAAGCTTACCGTGTTTGCAAAAAGTTGGGATTATATGATGTAATCCGTTTCGATGGGGGAGGCTCTACAGTAATGTGGACTTATGAGAATGGTATCGGAAAAGTAATCAATCACGTGTCGGATACGAAAGGTGAGAGAAGTTGTATGAACTATCTGCATGTCAGAGTACTCGAATAATGAATCAAACGAATGTTAATCACTGAATATATGAAAAAGTTTATAAGTATATCATTATTTATATCTGCCTGTTTTCTGGGAAGTTGCAGTTCTTACGACGACGAACGAATCTGGCAGGACCTCAACGAAATAGAAAAGACGATCGGAGATTATGAAGCTCAAGCCGAAACATTGACCAAGCAAATGACTTCACTGTCTAAAGTGATCGGGAGTTCGTTTATCACTTTAATCAGTCAGGATGCCGATGGCAACCACGTAATATCTTACAGTGACGGTGGTGGGGAAACCCACACCGTTACGATCGCTACTCAAGAAGATGCCATCAAACTTCCTATCATCACGGCCAAACAGGATACTGACAGTAAATTCTATTGGGCGCAGACGACTGATAAAGGGAAGACTTATACATTCATTCTCGACGGTGACGGAAAGAAATTTCCGATAGGCGGAACGATGCCTGACGTTAAAATAAACGAGAACGGTTATTGGAGTGTGAATGGCGCCAGCACCGGTGTATTAGCCAATGATTTAAGTAATCTGTTATTCAAATCGGCTTATATAGATGATAAAACAGGAGAAGCCGTATTTATTCTGGCAGACGGTCAGGAATTGCGTATGAGTTTACAAGAGGCACTCGGTATCCGGTTCAACAGTCCGGTTTACAATGCAGTAACAGACTATGCTACTCCGGTTAGTATTCCATATGAAATATATGGTACCCAATCGGAAAATGCATATGTAGACTTGTTTACTGCCTACAATATGGAAGTCAAAATAGATAAAGCCTCTTCCACCCTCATCGCTACCATGAAAGAAGGAGCGACTGAAGGAAATATTCTGTTGCTGGCAAGTGCAGGAAATAATACCGTATTGAAACCGATATACTTCACATACGGTACCGCAATTCTGGACGATCCACTATACCAAGGTCATGTAGGTCCTATCCAACTCAAAGGCACCCAAATGGACATAGAAATGCAGATATCTGCCAACATATTCTATCAGGTCAGTACAGAAAACGAGTGGATCACTTACAAAGGAACCCGTGCATTAATTACAACCACACATGCCTTCACCATTCTGGCTAATGAAACGGGTGACGAACGTTCCGGGAAAATAATATTCTCTAATTCGCTGTATAATATATCTTCAAGTATCGATGTGATACAAGAAGCTAAAGAAGTGGAAGCTAAAGGAGGAATCAGTACTGCTGCCGATCTAGTTAATTTTGCAAAAGCCGTAAATAACGGAACAAGTACCTCCCGCTGGCAGAATGACGCCGGAGAGATAGTATTGTTGAATGATATTGATATGTCATCCGTGACCAGTTGGACACCTATCGGTGATATAGAAGCTTCCAACTATACTACGGCCGAACCCTATGTTTCCATACATCCGTTTACTGGAACTTTCAACGGACAAGGCCATGCTATCAAGAACCTGAATTGTAGTGCAGATATAACAAATGGTGGATTGGCGTATGGTTTATTCGGTTCGATAGAAAATGCGACAATCAAAAATTTAGTTTTAGGAGATGCCAGTACCACTATAACTTGGATGATGAGCGGAACAGCATCTAAATATACTGTCATAGCTCCTCTTGTCTGCTTCGCCAAAAAATCGGTAATAGAGGGCTGTACCAACTATTATAATATCGACTTCACAGCCGATAATAAATCCGGAGAATTTAACGCACTTTCCGGCCTGGTAGGTACAATTGTCAACACAACCATTGGAGGAGAATCCAAAGCACAAGGTTGTTCCAACAGAGGATTTGTCCGTACAGGACGCATCAGCAATACAGCTAATGGCGGTACAGGTATGCAGACAGCCGGAATCTGCGCCTTCATGGCTAAAGCAGAAGGAGGAAAATTGAATTACTGCACCAACTATGGCGATATCAGTTGTCCGAGCGGAAGAACGGGCGGAATTGTAGCAACACTAATGTATGGTAACATTTACAACTGTGACAACAGAGGAACCATTGAAGATGACAAAGTAGGGCAACATGAAGGCAAAGAAGCGAGTGTGACCTACAATTACAAACGTATGGGTGGAATTGTAGGAGGTACAGACGACCTGAAAACCAAACCGGAATATACAGTAGAGTCCTGCACGAATTACGGAAATGTCATGACTCACCTAAGTGTCCGCACAGGAGGCATCATCGGTCACTCTAACATACAGATTATCGGTTGCGTAAACAAAGGTGCTGTTTTGGGAGATGTATTCACCGAAGGAAATGGGACCAACAGACATGGTCCGGGCTGGTTATGTGGTTATTCTGGTGCTTCCACTGCAACCTGGACCAATTGCAAGGCTTGTGTATGTGGAGGCTATGTCGGTGATTACAGCAAGTATAAGGACGATCCTACTTCTGCACCAGATGCCACTAACCAGAATGCATTTTGTCATGCAAACCAAAATTTCGATCCTAGTATTAATTTCTAAAAGACACAAGATATGAAAAGAATATATTTTGTCTGTTCGGTGCTTTTTTCCCTCCTGCTCACCAGTTGTGGGGATTATGATGACTCTTCGATTCAGAATAAGCTCAATGATTTCAAAGAGCGAATAGCCGCCCTTCAAACCAAAGCGGATAAACTCAATGAAGATATCTCAAAACTGGGATATTTGACGGAAGGAAATGTAATTACCTCTGTTTCCCGAAACTCGGACGGGCAATATGTTATTACCTATAAAGACAACAATAATGAAGAAAAAGCAGTTGTTGTAGCAACCCAGGAAGATGTAATAGAAGCCCCTATACTCGGTGTACGCCTCAACGATGACGACCAGTTGTATTACTGGACCACCACTATTGGCAATGAGACAAACTGGCTCACAGATGATACCGAAAAAAAAGTACCCGTCTGTGGCTATACCCCCGAAATGGGGGTAAATGCCGACGGTTACTGGACAGTCAATGGTGAGATACTCAAGGATAACAAGGGGACTCCTATTACAGCTACAACCGACGAGACGGCCATTTTTAAAAATATTACCAAGACTGATGAGGGATATCTCAAAATCACATTGGGTAATGGGGAAACACTCACACTGGAAGTGTTCAGTTCTCTGAATCTCAGGTTAAAAGCAAATGCTGTTACAAAAATAACCGATCTTTCCAGTCCCCTAAAAATTGAATATGAAGTAACGGGAGCATCTGCAGAAGAAGCATTAGTCACTATTGCCCAAGCGGTGAACGTAAAAGCAACAATCGACAAAGAGACTCATACCCTTACTGTAATATTCGAAAACAATTTTGATGAAGGTCATGTGATCATCACAGCTTACGATCTTCAGCATCTTGTACTTCGTCCTCTTTTATTCAAAAAAAATTAATCCTTAAAATGATATGAATATGAAAAAAAGAATCTTATTCACCGGACTTCTTCTGTTGCTGACTCTAGGCACTTTTGCAGTCACTCCTGTCGCTCCGGACAAGACACATGCGCAAAAGATAGTAGAAGCCATTCACAATCCGAAAACAGACTATGTAGTGGTAGTATCCCACCGGGGAGACTGGCGGGATTATCCGGAGAACTCCATCCCTGCCATCGAATCGATTATCCGCATGGGAGTTGATGTCATGGAACTAGACCTGAAACTAACAGCAGACAGTGTACTTGTCCTTTGTCACGACGGTACTATCGACCGGACTACCACAGGAAAAGGCAGAGTCAGCGACGTAACTTACGACTATATCAAAAACTGTTTCCTGAAAACAGGTCATAACTGCCCCACTAAATACAAGATGCCGACCTTAAAAGAAGCATTGGCCGTCTGCAAAGACCGTATAGTGGTTAACATAGACCAAGGGTACCAATATTATGATTTGGTAATGGCTATCACAGAAGAATTGGGAGTCACAGAACAAATCTTGATTAAAGGTAAAAAGTCGGTTGATTTTGTAGATGCACAAGCTAAGAAGTATAAACACGCCATGATGTACATGCCCATTATTGATATCAACAAACCAAGCGGACAAGATTTGTTCCGTCAATATATGGACAAGAAAATCATTCCTCTAGCATATGAAGTATGCTGGCAGCAAGAAACTTCGGAAGTAAAAAAATGCATGAAGGATATACTTGCACAAGGTTCTAAAATCTGGGTAAATACTCTTTGGGCCTCACTCTGCGGAGGTGAAGAAGCAGGTATGTACGATGACTATGCTTTTGAACATGGGGCAGAAGTTTACCAAAAGGTATTAGATCTCGGCACATCCATCATACAAACCGACCGACCGGAGTTATTAATCAGCTACCTGAAGAAAATCGGACGGCACAATTAATCCCCGAAAGTAATTATTCTATTTACCAGATAAGAAAACATGAGAAATTTCAGATTGCTCCTTTTGGCTTCGCTTTTGGCACCGACTATCCTATGGGGACAAAGTATAAAAGACATCCGCTATGTAGATGCCTCCCAACTGACCCTTGTAGGAAAAGCCTTGCCTACCCCACATCTATATCACCGTATAGATACGGTAGCTTTCAAGGGATTTTCAAAATCAGAAAACCAGCAAGCCAGATGTTCAGCAGGATTAGCGGTTGTTTTCAGGACCAACTCACCCCAGATTGACCTGCTTCCCTCGTATAAATGGGAATACAGGAAAGATAATGTAACAGGAATAGCAGCTGCCGGCTTCGACCTCTATATCAGACAGAATAATGAATGGATATATGCCAATTCGCTAGCTCCTGCTAAACGGAACGAAGCATTCACACTGATGTATGGTATGGAGCCAAAGGAAAAAGAATGTCTGCTTTACCTGCCGATGTACAGCGAACTCGAATCTCTGAAGATAGGCATTCAGCCGGGATCTTCAATCGAAACGATCCCGAATCCTTTTGGGCAAAAAGTCGTATTCTTCGGTTCCAGTTTTACGCAAGGTATTGGAGCAAGTCGTCCGGGGATGAGTTATCCGCTGCAAATAGAGCGTAATACAAACTTACATGTCTGCAATTTAGGATTCAGTGGCAATGCCAAACTTCAGTCTTATTTTGCGGAAGTGATAGCAGCCACCGAAGCCGATGCTTTTGTATTTGATGTGTTTTCCAACCCCGACGCAATGCAAATCAAAGAACGTTTACAAGCATTTGTAGATATCATTGTAGCCAAACACCCTAAGACTCCTCTGATATTCGTACAAACTATTCAACGGGGCAATGAAGCATTTAACACCTTGATTCGAGCCAGGGAGAGTGACAAACTGGAAATAGTAGAAACTCTTATGAAAGAGATCATCCGGAAATATCCGAATATCTACCTGATAGGCAATCCGTTGCCATCTCCCGAAAACAGGGATACCTGTACCGACGGAACCCATCCGTCTGACCTCGGCTACTACTTTTGGGCTAAGAATTTAGAGAAAAAAATAATCGAAATACTAAATAAAAACAAGTGCTTATGAATATGAGATCAGATTAAAAATACAAATCTATCCCAAATAGAATATCTTATTCAGAAATAATCAACATAATATACTCATTGATAAAGAAAAAAAATGCATTTTTGTACTTTAAACAAATACGCTATGAAGATAACTAATGACATATTAAAAGATTATTTCTATGATAAGTGTTCTCACGAGGAAGAAATAGAAATCCAAAAGTGGTTGACAGAAAATGACAATAGCCTAGTGGACCAGAGTTTCCGTGAGATTATCTCTGAAATTCAAATGGAGAATCATGAGTTATCTCAAAAAGCTTTTGAGAAATTTCAAAAAGCAACTCAACCCCAACAGGTCCGCACACCACGCCCGGGACTTCAGCGTTCAATCCGCTGGATGCAGCGTGTAGCAGCCGTCCTTTTTATACCACTCTTATTTTTAGCCGGATATTTACTTCTTGACAAGAAGGCAAATACACACTGGAATGATATCACCGTACCACACGGTATGCATCAGACACTCACTCTTTCGGATGGAACGACGCTCCATGTCAATTCAGGCACGCGAGTAATTTACCCTTCCGATTTCACAGAAAATAAAAGAGAAATCTTTGTCAGTGGAGAACTTTTTGCCGATGTGGCAAAGGATCCGGACAAGCCTTTTATCATTTCTGCCGGTGACGTCCATGTGCAAGTGCTGGGTACAAAGTTCAATCTCCGTGCCTACGAGAATATCGAGACAGTAGAAGTCGCGCTCGTAGAAGGTTCGGTACTGTTCAAAACTCCAACTCATCCTAATGAGATTTTGAAGAAAGGAGAAATGATTCAGTATAACCGAACTTCACAGAAGATTGTCCGCGATACATTCCTTGCCAATCTGTACAAGTGTCCGGCCAAAAACGAAGGATTCTATTTCAGTAATCTTCCCCTTAATGATATTGTGAAGGAACTGGAATATTATTTCGATACCAGAATCATCATATTAGATCAAAAGCTAGGTGACAGCACTTACATTGCTTACTTCACTAACGGGGAAACTCTCAATGAGATTTTATCCAATCTCAATACAGACGGACAAATGTCCATAACCCGGAGTCAGGGAGTAATCTTGATTACTTCTGCAGCTCCATAAAATTAGCAGTAGTATAACCTGATATGAAGCAAACTAATATTTATAAAAAATATATATCAACGATCTGGTTTGCTTGTGTGATGATATTTTTCTCTCAACCCATTCTAGCACAAGACATAACCTTACAATTAAAGAATGTTACTGTAAAAGAAGCAATAGAAGCTTTACATAAGACCAAAAATTATTCTGTTGTGATCAAATCCGCAGAGATCAACATGAGTAAAAAAGTGTCAGTCAATGCCACTAATGCGCCTATTAAGGCCGTTTTGGATCAGATTTTTGTGGGACAGAATGTTAGCTACGCCATCAACGGGCATAGTATCATTATCAGTAAAAAGTCAGATACCAGTCAGCAAAAGCCCGGTGAGAAAAAGAAACAGACGATTACCGGTATTGTTTATGACGAAGAAGGTAATCCTGTTATAGGCGCTTCAGTGATAAACAAAGAAACCGCACAAGGAGCAATTACCGATCTGGATGGAAAATTTTCTTTAGAAGCTTTCATACCCTCAACAATCGAAATTTCGTACGTAGGTTATGAAATGGCAACAGTCAATGTAAAAGACAATCAGACCAAGACCATCCGCCTGATTCCTTCCAGCCTGATGATTGACGAGGTAGTCGTAGTAGGCTACGGTAGTCAACGCAGAAGTAACCTGACAGGTGCCGTTTCCACCATCTCTAGTAAAGACCTGAACAACCGCCCGGTAGTGTCTGCTGCCAATGCATTGCAGGGAGCCGATCCATCTGTAAATCTTACTTTTGGTACAGGTTCGCCCGAGTCAGGGTATTCATTAAACATTCGTGGAGGTATCTCTGTCAACGGTGGCACGCCGTTAGTATTATGTGATGGCGTAGAAGTACCACTAAATCAAGTCAATGCAAATGATATCGAATCGATTTCTGTATTGAAAGATGCATCTTCGTGTGCCATTTATGGAGCAAAAGCATCGGCTGGTGTGGTACTTATTACCACTAAATCGGGAAGTGCCGCAACAAAAGGAAAAGCTAAAATTTCCTATAACGGTCGTTTCGGATGGACACAGAATACGACTTCCACTGATTTTATCCGTACCGGGTATGATTATGTAACTTTCGCCAACAAGTTCTACCATGCATACAATGGTGTGAATATGTATTTGTATGAAGATGAAGAACTCCAGAAGCTCTACGACCGCAGGAATGATATGACTGAGAATCCTGAACGACCCTGGGTAGAAATCGGAGAAGACGGGAAGTACTATTATTATGGAAATACAGATTGGTATGGACACTTCTACAATCGCACCCGCCCACAGATGGAACATAACGTTTCCATCACCGGAGGTGGCGAGAAGGTGAATTATTATATCAGTGGACGCTACTATCAGCAGTATGGTATGTTCAACATTGATAAAGACCTCTATAAAGATTACTCATTCCGTGCCAAGATGGATGCCCAACTGAATAAATGGATAAAATGGTCGACAAATATCGGATTGGACAACAACAATTACAGATATAACGGAACTTCCAATTATGCAATGACCATTGCTCGTCTGGAATCGAATATCAGTCCGTCATTCGTGCCTTTCAATCCTGACGGAACAATTGTGCAATATACAAACCAACTTTATGCCAACTCCCCTCTCGGAGCCGGCGACGGTGGCTATCTGACATCTCAAAGAGGGCATAACACCAAATCCAGAACACTCTTGTCTGTAGTCAACCAGATTGATATTACTTTACTGGAAGGATTGACTTTGACTGCCAATTACAGTTATCAGCAAAGAAAACAGCTGTATCGCTATCGCAACAACTCATTTGAATATTCACGTAGTCAGGGAGTGACACAGACATTCACTTCCGGAAGTATCTTTAACAACTATGAAGAAGACGAATCTTTCCCCGTCACTCATATGCTGAATTACTATGCTACTTTTGAACATTCATGGGCAAAGAAACATAATCTTAAAGTGGTGGCAGGTAGTCAGTATGAGACTTACCGTAATGTCAACAAAGATACTTCCATGACCAACTTGTCCAATGATAACCTCGACTCCTTTTCGGCAGTAACACCCGAAAGTGTGCTTACCGTATCACAAGATATCAGTGCCTATAAGACTCTTGGTTTCTTTGGGCGTATCAACTATGACTACATGGGCAAATACTTGCTTGAGGTATCCTGCCGTGCTGATGGTTCTTCCCGATTTGCAGAAGGAGACAGATGGGGAGTATTCCCCTCGGTATCAGCAGGGTGGAGAATTTCTGAAGAAAACTTCTTCAAACCTGTAAGTGACTGGTGGAGCAGTTTAAAATTACGTGCTTCTGTCGGCAGTCTGGGTAACCAACAAGTAGATTATTACGCTTATCTGCAAACAATCACTTCCGATAACCAATTCAGTTATACCTTCGATGGAGAAGGAAAAGCATACTATGCGAAAATTTCCAATCCAATCTCTTCCGGGCTGACCTGGGAAACTGTTACAACATACAATGTCGGATTGGATATGTCATTCCTTAGAAACCGTCTAAGTATGAGTGCCGACTATTACGTCCGTAAAACAACGGATATGCTGACCACCTCATTGACTTTACCGGATGTATACGGTGCTTCTACCCCAAAAGCCAATTGCGCTGACTTACGGACAAACGGATGGGAATTATCTGTTTCATGGAACGATTCGTTCAAAGTAGCCAACAAGCCTTTCCGATATGGGATACAAGCTACCTTGGGAGATTACCAGCGCACAATCACCAAATACAACAACCCGGACAAACTGATTTCCGACCACTATGTAGGAAAGAAAATGGGAGAAATCTGGGGATACCATGTAGACGGATTGTTTAAAACAGACAAAGAAGCTGCGGAATATCAGGCAAAGATTAATGACAAAGCCGTGAACGGACGTGTTTACAGCAGTAAAGTAGACGGTTATCTACGTGCCGGTGATGTACGCTTTGCCGACTTGAATGGAGACAACGTGATCGGAGCAGGAGCAGGAACCGTAGATGACCCGGGCGACAAACGGATCATCGGAAATACGACTCCAAGATACAACTATTCTTTCCGCCTGGATGCAAGCTGGAATGGTTTTGACGTATCTGCTTTCTTTCAAGGGATCGGTAAAAGAGACTGGTATCCGTCCTCCAGTTCCAGTTCACAAGGAGCGAATTCTTTCTGGGGCCCCTATTCTTTCCCTTCTACCTCATTTATAGAAAAGTCATTTCCGGAAGACTGTTGGACAGAAGATAACAGAAATGCCTTCTTCCCACGCATCAGAGGTTATCAATCCTACTCCGGAGGTTCACTCGGAACAGTCAATGACCGATATATACAGAACATTGCTTATCTGCGTTTCAAGAACCTCTCTATCGGATATACCCTGCCCATCAACAAGCGTTTTTTCGAAAAAGTCCGTGTTTATGTTTCAGGAGAGAATCTATATTATTGGTCGCCTCTGAAGAAGCATAATAAAACCATTGATCCAGAATTGGCTATCTCTAGTAGCACTTACTCATCCAACACAGGTTCGGGATATGCTTATCCACGTGTTTATACTGTTGGAGTAGATATTACTTTTTAATTAATGATTAATCAGATATAGTATGAAAGCTATCAACAAAATAATTATCCTGGGAATGGTGACAACCCTGTTCAGTAGTTGCGACCTGACACTCCTACCGGAAAATGCAGTGACACCGGAGAATTACTTTCAAAATAAATCCGACCTGGAGTTATGGACCAATCAATTTTATACTTTGCTGGATGAACCGGACGCTTCAGCCGGTACAAATGCAGACGATATGATTGACAAAGGCATGGGACAGGTGATTGAAGGTACCCGTTCGGCTGCTAGCGAAACCGGATGGTCATGGAGCAAACTCCGTCACATCAATTATTTTCTGCAACATTCCTCCAATTGTGATGATGAAACCGCCCGCAGCCAATATAACGGTGTGGCACAGTTCTTCAGAGCTTATTTCTATTTCGTAAAGGTACGTCGTTATGGAGACGTGCCCTGGTATGATCAGGTATTAGGTTCGGAAGATCAGGAATTACTGGCTAAAGCCAGAGATTCACGCGAATTTGTGATGGATCGGGTCCTCAAAGATTTCGAAGATGCCGCCACCAGCTTACCAACTAAAAGCACAGACACTCGGAATACAAGAGTCACTAAATGGGCAGCACTGGCATTTGCCAGTCAAGCTGCACTCTATGAAGGAACTTATCGGAAATACCACGGACTGGACAATTATGAGAAATATCTGGAAATTGCAGCAAGCACTGCCAAGCAGTTTATTGATGAAAGCGGCTTCAGTCTGTATAAAGAAGGAACAGAACCTTACAGAGATATGTTCTGTGCGGACAATGCCAAAACAACAGAAGTTGTACTGGCAAGAGCTTATAACTTCGAAGGTCTACAATTATCACATTCCGTACAATTCAGCATCGCCAATCTGCAGATGGGCTTCACCCGCCGGTTTATGAATCACTACCTGATGACTGACGGAACGCGTTTCACAGATAAACAAGGATATGAAACTATGTTCTATACAGAAGAGGTAAAAGACCGTGATCCACGCTTACAACAAACTGTACTTTGCCCGAACTATATCCAGAAAGGAGAAACGACCGTTACTGCTAATGATTTAACTGCCTACTGCGGATACAGACCTATCAAATTCGTAGGAACGAAAGACCATGACGGAGCCGCCAAAAGTACCTCCGACTGGCCGCTGATGCGAGCCGCAGAAGTGTACCTGAATTATGCCGAGGCTAAAGCAGAATTAGGAACTCTTAAACAAGAAGATCTGGATATCTCTATCAATAAAATTCGTGAACGGGCAAAAATGCCGGATTTGATTCTTACAGACGCCAACAACAATCCCGATCCGTATTTGGGTACCTGCTATCCGAACGTTGAGCAGGGAGCGAACAAAGGAGTCATTCTCGAAATACGTCGCGAACGTACCATTGAATTAGTTATGGAAGGCTTGAGACAATGGGATTTGTTCCGGTGGAAAGAAGGAAAACAAATGTTCAATCAGTACATTCCTTACTACGGCATCTATATTCCTGGAGTAGGAACGTATGACATGGATGGAGACGGAAAACCTGATTTGGAAATCTACGAAACCACAGCAACTTCGCAATGTGATAATAAAAAGAAACTGGATAAGGATATTTACCTCTCCAATGGTACATCCGGCTATATTATCGGATTTCCTAAAGTTACTTATGGCAATGACTGGAAAGAGGAAAGAGACTATTTATGGCCAATTCCTGCCGATCAGCGCGTATTGACACAAGGCATTCTGACCCAAAATCCGGGTTGGGAAGACGGCTTAAGTTACTAATTAATCCACAATTTATATTTTTATCAGTAAGGTGTATCGGTAATCCCCGATACACCTTACTATCACTATTGCTTTTTTTAAAGCAACAAACACTAATTACCATGTTAAAACAACTTATCAAATTCTATCAAATCAGTACTCCTGCACCAGTTCTTAAAGAGAACAAGAAGAAGCTCAAAAAGCTACAATGGGCAACCTTTTTTTCCGCAACTGCCGGATACGGTATTTATTACGTTTGCCGACTTAGTCTGAATGTAGTAAAAAAGCCGATTGTCGAAGAAGGTATATTTTCAGAAACCGAACTCGGTATCATTGGTGCCGTGCTGTTTTTCACATATGCCATCGGAAAATTCACCAATGGATTTCTAGCAGACCGCAGTAATATCAGACGCTTCATGTCCACCGGATTACTGATTACCGCTTTGGCTAACTTATGTTTAGGGTTCACTCATTCTTTTATTCTATTTGCCGTACTATGGGGAATCAGCGGCTGGTTTCAGTCAATGGGAGCAGCTTCCTGTGTAGTCGGACTATCCCGTTGGTTTGAGGACAAGAAACGAGGGTCGTTCTACGGTTTTTGGTCGGCAAGTCACAATATCGGAGAGGCTATGACTTTCATCATTGTCGCTTCCATTGTGAGCGTTTTAGGGTGGAGATATGGTTTCATAGGAGCCGGTAGTATTGGAATAATCGGAGTTTTAATTGTCTGGAACTTTTTCCACGACTCTCCCGAAAGTGAAGGACTGTCAGCAGTTAATCATCCACAAATAAAAGATGAAACCGATGATAAAGCTGACTTCAACAAGGCACAAAAACAGGCGTTAATGATGCCGGCAATTTGGATACTTGCCATCGCAAGTGCGTTGATGTATGTCAGCCGATATGCAGTGAACAGTTGGGGAGTCTTTTATCTGGAAGCCCAGAAAGGGTATTCTACGTTAGATGCCAGTTTTATCATCTCCATCAGTTCGGTTTGTGGAATTATTGGTACGATGTTTTCCGGGGTAATCTCCGACAAGTTTTTCAATGGACGTAGAAATGCTCCTGCGCTTATCTTCGGTTTGATGAATGTAGCAGCACTATGCCTGTTTCTACTAGTCCCGGGCGTCCACTTCTGGATAGACGCATTATCCATGGTACTATTCGGAACCGCTATCGGAGTACTTCTCTGTTTTTTGGGTGGATTAATGGCTGTCGACATTGCTCCCCGGAACGCTTCTGGTGCAGCGTTAGGTATTGTAGGCATTGCCAGTTACATCGGAGCAGGTATACAAGATATAATGAGCGGAGTTCTCATTGAAGGGCACAAAAGCATCGTTGATGGTAAAGAAATCTATGATTTTTCTTACATCAATATTTTTTGGATCGGAGCAGCATTACTTTCCGTTTTTTTTGCTTTATTGGTGTGGAATGTGAGATCAAAGGATTAACAGAACTGTCAGTATCATAAAAAACGTGAGTTCTTTTCGTCCTCATATGAATTTATTTCGTATTTTTGCGTGGACATCCCCTTTTTTGATGTTCAGGAAGATAATTTGTTGTTAAAGCAAAGCGAAGATTGATATATGAGTGACGAAATCAACGAGATAACGGAAGAACATTCAGACTACAAACCAGCGGACGCGCGGGACGAAAGCGTAAAACATCAGTTAACAGGCATGTACCAGAATTGGTTTCTGGACTATGCTTCATACGTTATTCTGGAACGTGCCGTACCTCACATCAATGACGGTTTAAAGCCTGTGCAACGTCGTATCCTGCATTCTATGAAACGTCTGGATGACGGGCGGTATAACAAAGTGGCAAATATTGTGGGACACACCATGCAGTTCCACCCGCATGGGGATGCTTCTATCGGGGATGCCCTGGTACAGTTGGGACAGAAAGACCTGTTGATTGACTGTCAGGGTAACTGGGGTAATATTCTCACCGGAGACGGTGCGGCTGCTCCCCGTTATATCGAGGCGCGTTTATCCAAGTTTGCGCTGGATGTTGTCTTCAATCCCAAAACTACCGAATGGAAATTGTCATACGACGGACGAAATAAGGAACCAGTCACTCTTCCTGTGAAATTCCCGTTATTACTGGCGCAGGGAGTGGAAGGTATCGCCGTTGGACTTTCTTCCAAGATATTGCCGCATAACTTCAACGAACTTTGCGATGCTTCCATCAGCTATCTGCATGGGGAAGAATTCCAACTGTATCCCGATTTCCAGACAGGCGGATCGATCGATGTAGCCAAATACAACGACGGAGAACGTGGCGGAGCAGTGAAAGTACGTGCCAAGATCAACAAGATTGATAACAAAACGCTTGCAATTACAGAGATCCCTTATGGGAAAACCACTTCAACAGTGATCGACTCTATCCTGAAAGCAGTTGATAAAGGAAAAATCAAAATTCGCAAGGTAGATGACAACACAGCTGCCAACGTAGAAATATTAGTGCATCTGGCACCAGGTACATCATCGGACAAAACAATCGATGCATTGTACGCATTCACCGATTGCGAAGTAAGTATCTCACCCAACTGCTGCGTGATTGACGACAGCAAACCTCATTTCCTCACTGTCAGCAAAGTCTTGAGAAAGTCGGCAGACAACACGCTGGATTTGCTAAAGCAGGAACTGGAAATCAAGAAAAACGAAATACTGGAAGCGTTGCACTTTGCTTCGCTCGAAAAGATATTTATCGAAGAACGCATCTATAAGGACAAAGAGTTCGAGCAATCCAAAGATATGGACGCAGCTTGTGCTCATATTGACGAACGCCTGACGCCTTATTATCCGAAATTTATCCGTGAAGTCACCAAAGAGGATATTCTCAAACTAATGGAAATCAAAATGGGACGTATTCTGAAATTCAATTCGGACAAAGCGGATGAACTAATTGCCAGGATGAAAGAAGAAGTGGCCGAGATTGATAATCATCTGGCTCACATCGTAGATTATACCGTCAACTGGTATCAGATGTTGAAAAACAAATACGGCAAGAACTTCCCGCGCCGTACGGAACTGCGTAACTTCGACACCATCGAAGCTGCCAAAGTAGTAGAAGCAAACGAGAAACTTTATATCAACCGCGAAGAAGGATTTATCGGAACAGCCTTGAAAAAAGACGAGTTCGTGGCATGTTGTTCGGATATCGATGATGTCATTATCTTCTTCCGTGACGGTAAGTATATCGTTACTCCTGTTGCCGACAAGAAATTCGTCGGCAAAAACGTTCTCTATGTCAATGTATTCAAGAAGAACGATAAACGTACGATCTACAATGTAGCCTACCGCGACGGAAAAGAAGGAACGACATACGTAAAACGTTTCGCCGTGACCTCTGTAGTTCGCGACCGCGAATATGATGTCACACAGGGAACTTCCGAATCGCGGATTACCTATTTCAGCGCCAACCCGAATGGAGAAGCTGAAATCATCAAGGTGACACTGAAACCGAATCCCCGTGTACGCCGTATCATTTTCGAGCATGACTTCAGTGAGGTCAGCATCAAGGGACGTCAGGCACGAGGCGTGATTCTTACCCGCTTGCCGGTACATAAGATATCCCTGAAACAAAAAGGAGGTTCCACGCTCGGTGGACGTAAAGTATGGTTTGACCGTGACATACTCCGCCTCAACTATGACGGACGAGGTGAATATCTGGGTGAATTCCAAAGCGACGACAGCATATTGATTGTTCTGAACAACGGTGATTTCTATACTACCAACTTCGACTTGAGCAACCACTATGAAGATAATGTAAGCATCGTGGAGAAGTTTGATCCTAACAAGATATGGACTGCCGCGCTTTACGATGCCGACCAACAGAATTATCCGTATCTGAAACGTTTCTGTTTTGAGGCCTCTAACCGTAAACAGAACTACTTGGGAGAAAATAAGAACAACCGTCTGATCCTGCTGACCGACGAGTACTATCCTCGTCTGGAAGTCATATTTGGCGGACACGACAATTTCCGTGATCCGTTGAATATCGATGCGGATGAATTCATTGCTGTCAAAGGTTTCAAAGCCAAGGGAAAACGTATTACTACCTATGCAGTGGAGACGATCAATGAGCTTGAACCAACTCGCTTCCCCGAACCCTCACAAGAACAACAGGAAGTTCCTGAAGAGGAGCCGGAGAATCTGGATCCGGACAGCGGCAAAAGCGAAGGCGATATTATTGATGAAATCACCGGGCAGATGAAATTATTCTGATGAAGAAAAAACTAATATACCTGGGGCTGACAGGTTGCATCCTGTTCGCCCTTTGCACAAGATTACAAGCGCAGATCGACAGTCTGCAAGCCCATCGGTATGTAACACGTGCCACCATGTATGGTGTCGGATTTACTAACGTTTTCGACACCTATCTTTCACCGCAGGAATACAAAGGAATCGACTTCCGTGTTTCCCGTGAATTGATTCGGATGACCAAGTTGTTTGATGGAAATGTATCTGTGCAGAACTTCTTTCAGGCAAACATCAGCTATACGCACAACCGGGCCGATAACAATAACACTTTCTCCGGATTAGTCAACTGGAACTATGGATTACATTACCAGTTCCGCCTGACAGATAATTTCAAATTATTAGCCGGAGGATTGATAGATGTCAACGGAGGCTTTGTCTATAATCTCCGGAACACCAACAATCCGGCATCCGCACGGGCATACGTCAATCTGGATGCCTCCGGAATGGCTATTTGGCACCTGAAAATCAAACGGTATCCAATGGTGCTTCGTTATCAGGTCAATCTGCCGGTTATGGGAGTGATGTTCTCTCCCCACTACGGACAATCTTATTACGAGATATTCTCTTTGGGAAATTCGAGTGGAGTAATAAAATTTACCTCCCTGCACAATCAACCTTCGTTGCGACAGATGCTTTCCGTCGACCTGCCGATAGGATATACCAAAATGCGCTTTAGCTACCTGGCTGATTTGCAGCAATCCAACGTTAACAATATCAAGACACATACCTACTCACACGTATTCATGGTAGGATTTGTGAAAGACCTATACCGTATCCGAAATAAGAAAGGAACCGCTCTTCCTTCATCGGTTAGAGCTTACTAAGAGAACAAAATTTAATGTTGAAACTTCAAGTGAGAGATCAATTAATGATGAGAAATAAGATTAGACAAATACTTTGGCTGCTCTGCTGCCTTCCGGTGCTGACTGGTTGCATTGGGGAAGATGACTACGCCAATGATCCCAGAGGTAATTTCGAACAACTATGGAAGATCATTGACGAACAGTATTGTTTCCTGGATACGAAAGGTATTGACTGGGATGCTGTTCATGACGAATACAGCAAACTGATTATTCCGTCGATGTCCAATGATGACCTGTTCGACATCCTAAGCCAAATGCTTTATATCTTGAAAGACGGGCATGTCAATCTATCTTCTGCCAGTCGTATTTCTTATTACGATGCATGGTATCAGGGCTACCCCTGGAATTATAGAGAAGATATTCTTTATAACTATTATCTGGGTAGTGCCAATTCAGGTTATCGCACATCCGCTGGTCTTAAATATAAAATATTCGACAATAACATAGGATACATACGTTATGAAAGTTTCAGTGCCGGAGTTGGAGATGGCAATTTGGATGAGGTCCTTTACTATTTACAAATCTGCAATGGACTAATTATCGATGTCCGTGATAACGGAGGAGGTAATCTAACCAATTCTTCACGCATAGCTGCCCGGTTCACTGATAAACTGGCATTAACAGGATATATCCAACATAAGACAGGTCCGGGACACAATGATTTCTCAGAGATGGAACCCATTTATTTAGAACCCTCCAACAGTATTCGTTGGCAAAAAAAGGTCGTGATACTAACCAATCGTCGATGTTATAGTGCCACAAATGATTTTGTTAACATAATGCGCAGCTTAAACAATGATAACGAGGATAAAAGAATCATCCAGCTGGGCGATCAGACTGGTGGTGGATCAGGGCTGCCATTTTCATCAGAATTACCCAATGGCTGGAGCGTCCGCTTCTCTGCCAGCCCCCACTTTGATAAGTATGGAAAGTCATTGGAGGATGGAATAAAACCTGATGTATATGTAAATATGGATAAGATTCTGGAAGAAGGGATAGAGCAGGGTGACATAGAATCACAAAAGAAAGATCCACTGATTGAAAAGGCATTCGGAATCTTAAGTGAATAACTTTATTGCCGAATTATTTGCCAAATCAGAAAATCTTCCTATCTTTGCACCGCTAAACAAAAAAAGCTACACATGCGGATGTGGCGTAATTGGTAGCCGCGCCAGACTTAGGATCTGGTGCCGTGAGGCGTGTAGGTTCGAGTCCTATCATCCGCACAAACTACACTGTATTTACACATTTTAGGGGCTTTTTTGTGTCCTCTTCGCTGGTCATCCGAAAAATGCTAACAACAATTCGGTGCCATTCTCGGTGACAGGATTCCTTTTTTTATCTTGATTTTTTGGATTCAAAGTAGGATTCACCAAAAAAAATCAAGTATGGAAAGAAAAAAAACTTTCAACGTTCTGTTTTGGCTACGGAAAAGTCGAACAAATGAAAGTCTGTCACCTCTGTTCTGCAGAGTTACAATCATGGGGCAAAGATACGAAATTCCGACGAATTGTCATATCTCCCCCGCTTCATGGTCGGCAGTCGCCCAAAAGTCACTCGGAAAAACAGCTGTAGACAAGGAAACAAACAGGTATATCGAAGATTTAAAACTGCAAATTGAAGAAACCTGTAACAAGCTCCGGCAAAAGAACTATCCCCTCAACATCGAGAACTTTAAACTCATGTTCCAATCAGAGGATAACGAATATTCTACCATTAAAACGCTGTTCGAATATCACATGATTATGGAAGGGAAAAAACTCTCCCAGTCAACATGCTACCAATACGGAGTTACCTTGAAATATCTACTAAGCTACGTGCGAATCAAACACAAAGTGGCCGACTACGATATAAGTATCATCGACGCAGCTTTTGTCAATGAGTTTTTCGCCTATCTGCAAGGTTATTTGCGACAGGACAACATGAAACGATGCGATATTAACGGAGCATTGAAGCACATGGAACGCTTCAAAAAAGTCATGGAAATGGCTTTCAATAACGAATGGATAAATCGAAATCCGGTAAAAGCACTCAAAGCACATAAAGAAAAAACCGACATCAACGAACTGGACGAAGAAGCCGTAAAACGACTTTCAACTGTAATACTACCTCCTAATCTGGGCATTGTCAGAGACTTGTTCATTTTTGCCGTGTATACCGGAGTCTCATACGAAGATATGACACGATTAACGCAAAAGAACATCGTTATCGGCATAGACAAAAGCCTGTGGCTGCATTACAAACGGGTCAAAACAGGTGTCCGTGTATCATTGCCATTACTAGAACCTGCATTGGAAATTATCAATAGATATGACACCTACCACAAAGGCGGCAAAAAGAACCAGCCGCTATTCCCTTATGTCAGCAATCAGATCATGAACCGTTATCTCAAAAAAGTAGCCAAACTCGCCGGAGTAGAAGACAGAGTTACGTATCACGTTGCAAGACATTACGAATTGTCTTTATCGCTGAAATTGAATAGTTTGCAAAGATTTGTTTCTTGATGAGTAACGATTTAGAAACAAGCGAAGTTCTATATTTTACCTCGTTTTGCATTAAATCAAAAGAACACTTTTTCTAAATGCAAAGATAATACTATTTTTTGAAAAACACACTTTTTGGATAGTCAAATTCAGCGAATTACCGGCTATGGTTGCTGAAATTTATACTTCAATCCATATTCTTCCAGTTTGTTGTACAGCGTCGTGCGTCCTATCCCGAGCAGTTCGGCGGCAACCTTGCGGTTCCCGTTCGCCTGCTTCAACGCGCGTAAGACACGCTCCTTGTCTTCCGCATCGCTGCGCAGGGCGAAGCTGACGGGTGAGTTAGGTTTTGTCACGGCAAGTTCCAGATGCTCTTTCGTGACAAGACCCGTCTGTGCCTGCAACACCGCGCCCATGATTTTCTGACGAAGCTCGCGGACATTGCCCGGCCACGCATGGGTCAGCAATGTCTTGCGGGCTTCTCCGTCAAAGCCGATGACATCGCATTCCAGTTCCCGGTTCGCAATTTCACGAAAGAACTCAGCCAAAGGCATGACATCCTCCTGGCAGTCACGCAACGGCGGGACGGTTATCTCGAAGTCGTGCAGTCGGTATAATAGATCCTGCCGGAAACGCTTTTCATTGACCGCCTTCTCCAGATCCTCGTTGGTGGCGGCGATGATACGGACATTGAAATTTTTGTCCGTTCTGTCACCTATCGGGCGGTATCTCCGTTCCTGTATGGCACGCAGAAGCATCTGCTGGGTTTCCGGTGCGAGGTTGCCCACCTCGTCCAAAAACAGCGTGCCGCCTTCGGCTTCATGGAAATAGCCTTTCTTGACACTGTCCGCACCAGTGAACGCCCCTCTGACGTGTCCGAAAAAGGCCGACGGCGCAAGCTCTTTGGTGAGCGAACCGCAGTCCACAGCCACAAACGATTTTCCTGCTCGCTTGCTCTTATCGTGCAGAAGGTGGGCGATATGCTCCTTGCCCGTGCCGTTCTCCCCGAAGATCAGCACGCTCATGTCGGTGGGGGCTACCAGCCTTATCCGCTTCATGATGGCCTGGAACGCCGAGCCGTCACGCGAGAACAGGGGCATACGGCTTCGTCCGATATTCCGTTCTTTTAATATGGTACGGAGCAGAGGGACGAGTTTGTCCTCCACAAGCTGCTTGGGTATGTAGTCCAGCGAGCCGAGTTTCATGCTTTCAACCGCCGTATGCACTTCGGCATAGTCGGTCATGATAATGAACGGCTGCATCATACCTTCCTTGCGCATCCAGCGCAGCAGGTCGATACCGTTGCCGTCTGGCAGGCGCAGGTCGGAAACCACGATGTCCCCGTCTGCGGCCTGTTGCAGATATTTCTTCGCGGTCGAGAGGTGGAAAGCCTGCACGGTGCGGAATCCCTCGCGTGCCAGCAGGTTGCAGACGAACTCGCAATACACGATATTATCTTCCACCACGATGATTTTTGTTTTATCCATTGTTGTATTTTCTCCTTTCTTCTTTTGCCAGCCGGATAATCTCCGAACCCTTATCCTGCACGACTGTCAATATGTTATGTATCGCCTCCCAATCGGGTGTATCCTTACAATGAAGCAGTTTATAAAGTTCCCTTAACGGCTGGTCGGCACGAAGTATCTCCCACGAACTACGCAGGTGGTGAGTAAGGGCATCCAGTTCTTGAAGGTCTTTCCGCCGTTCCGCATCCCTGATTGCCTGCATTTCCTTTTCGGTTTCCGCTATCAGTTTATCCAGCATGACGGATTCATTGCCGTAGGATAATAGGGAGGTGAAATCCGGTTTTTCGATTTGCTCCATTTTCATGGCGCATTTGTCGGAAACTTCCATCAGTTCCGATATGGAGAACGGTTTGAGCAGGCAACCGGAGAAACCACGTTCCATAAGCTCCTCCTTGCTGCAACTGCCCGAAGCGGTTGTTACAACCACAGGAATCGTCCTTGAATTGCCCACATTGGAGGTGCGTAGCAGTTCCAACAGCTCGAAGCCGTTTATATCCGGCATATTCAAATCGGTCAGAAGCAGACTGTATTCTTTCCGGCGTATCATTTCCATCAGTTCCGCCGCATTGGTACAGGTATCGCAGTGTATCCCTTCCTGTACATACATTTCTTTCAGCATAAGGAGCAGTACCTCGTCATTGTCAATGGCAATCACATTATGGAATACATGGTTACAATGAATCTGTGTTTGATTTATCTGTTCCGGTAGTTCCTCGACTGTCTGCATAGGTATTTCCACTGTGAAGCGGCTTCCTTTACCTTTATCGCTCTCCAGCCGGATTATACCGCCGAGCATTGTCACAATACGCTGAACAATGGAAAGACCTAATCCGAAGCCGTCCTTTGCGGCAGCGTTTGACAGACGTTCAAACGCCCCGAATACCCGCTGCTGTTCCTCTTCGGTCATACCTGTACCCGTATCTTCGACGATAAGTTTCAGCAGACCGTTATCATAATCTGCCCGCAAAGAAACACTGCCGTTCTCCGTGAACTTGATAGCGTTGGACAGCAAGTTGTTCCCGATTTGCAAGATGCGTTCCTTATCTGTACATACAAAGGCATCCTTGTGGCAATGTATTGTCAGAGTCAGTCCTTTGTTTATGGCGATTGGCATAAACTCCGTTTCGAGCGTATGTGTGATTGCGGAAATCCTACATGCGGAGAAATTAGGCTGTTCCTTGCCGTTGTCCAGCCGGAAAAAATTCAGCAGGGTGTTCAGCATTTCACGCATGCGGTCAGAAGATTCCTGAATGTTTCGGATATACGTCCCGGTTTTATCCGTATTGCAGTCTTTCCGCATCAGTCCGGCATAACCCGTTATTGCCGTCAGTGGAGAGCGTAATTCATGGGTGATGGTATGAACGGCTTTTTTACGAGAGGCAATCAGTGCCTCGTTTTGTTTGATAGACTGTATCTGCTGTTCTATTAAATCCGCAGTTTCTCGTTTGTACCGTTTGATACGGGTGATATTTCGGTGGATGATTATGTAAGAGATTACCAATAACAACACAACGAATCCTGTCAAGCCACCTATCTGAATAAACGATTGTTCCCGCATGGCTGTTATCTCAGCTTCCCGTTTCTGTATGTCTGCTTGCACCTTCTCATCCATTTGAACTACCAGTCCTTGCAGTTGTCTGTTGAGTTCCGCATTTCGTGTAGCAAGACTATCGGCGTGTTCCGACAAACGGCGGCTTTGTGCCTGTTGTTCAGCTATCATATTCCGATTAAGGGAACGGAGCATCGTAGTAGTCGCAGTTGGTTTCGCTTCTTCCTTTTTGCCAAAGATGCCTAAGAAACCCTTGCGCTTGGATTTCTTGGGCTGTTCCTGCACACTCTTCTGCACGATTACAGGTACTTGACTGGTTATCTTATCGTTGATGGCTTGTTGCTGTTCAAGTATCTGCACGATTTGGCACATCTGCTGTTCCTTGTCTTCGAGAAAATGGCGTACACTGTCTATGCGTTCTACCGGATAGATAGCTTTGAACCGACAAAGCATACTGTCCATTGTCATACGCCGAGCATGGTAAAGTCCTAAATCTTCATCATCCCATTCCAATATCGTTTCACCTAATAAAGAAAACTCTATCAAATGAATATGAATATTGTTTACCTCTTTTCGAAATTCATCGATCTCTCGGTTTTTGGCTTCCAGTCCCTCCATGTCTCGCCATTCGCCAAGCCATGTGTACATGATGCCGCCTACCAGCAAAGCTATCAGTAGATAGCCTATGGAAGTCAGCATACGGAAGTGTCTTGTTTCAGCGTTATGTCGATTCATGCGTTATTGCCATTGATTATTGATAATACAGCCCGTAGGTCTTTATAGGCTTACGGGCTGTATGGTCTTCGAAGCTTTTTTGCTATACTATTTCAAATTATTTTTTTGATGTTATTCCCTTTGACAGTTCAAATTCTTTTTCTCAGATTATAACTCTTTTCTATTTGCAGGAAAGTATATTCTATGAGACATTCTTCACTCGTCAGATTGTCATCAATTTATGTAAGGAATATACAGTAACCTACTTCCGTATATTGCTTCATACAGAAGCAAGCGTTCTGGGACAGCGGTATATGTGAACTCCCGTTCGTTCAGATTTTGAAATATACCTAATTCCCTATTATATAGAATAAGATTTATCCCTGTATAAATTGATAAGTTTGCTACAAATGAATATTTGTCATTGCGTAGGCAGATAACAATATCACTTGATAGTGAGTTTTTATAATCTATTTTGATGTCAGAAGTCCAATGAGAAACGTCCTGATACGTGTAGCATAGAAAGAAAATAGACCAAACCTTCATAATATCGGAACTTGCCTGTCGGCGGTTTTACATCCCATAGGCGTTGAACATACTCACGAGCAAGTTCGCGATATTCGGGAATATTTGACTGGGCAAGGGTTATGGCTCCTACGGCATTGGCACCAGCCATGCCACAAGTGTATTGTCCGAAAGCCTTGGATCCATCAAGCGTGAAATGACCATGCTTGAAGCCATCGTTCTTAAAGAATGTAAGAAGACGGTACATCACTGCTTTCTGTCTGTGGCAATCCTTTCCGCACAGATAATAATCCATACCTACGTTTATGGGACAACGGATGGCATCGAACATATAAATGGAGGTATCATAAGCGGCATGACGCCAAGCATAAGCTCTGCCGTCAAACCGACTGTAGTCGGGATAGAGACCGGTAACCGGGTGGGCTGATGCGATTAGATGCTGGCGGCTTGCCGTAGCAGCCTTTTCCCAAAATGAGCGATTGGCAGATGCTGTACGTGCCCATTTGTCTAAAAAAGCTGGAAGCATATAAGAAGGGTCAGTAAAACTATGCCCCGCATGATCGGGAACGAAAGTTATAAGCCCATTGTCAAGGTCAAAAAGATTATAAACTCCACTCTCTCTACCGTCTTTGTTCATGACTTTGGTCAATATTTTATTTGCTTCATCACGGTATCGAGGCTCGTTCCAGCGTTCTGAAGCAAGAAACAAAGCAGTAACATAATACAATTCTCCATCCGAAGCGTTGCTTCCACCAATCTTAGTACCGTCGGGCTTGCACTGCCAGCAGAAGTAGCCGTCCCATTTGGAATCGGGAGCAAATGCCATATTTCGTTTCGACCATTCCCAAAGTTTATCGAACTGTTCACGGTGATCCAGTTGTACACTAATCATCATGCCGTACGACATCCCTTCGGAGCGCACATCGTTGTTGCCAGTATCCAAAATAAAGGCTGTACTATTCGAGACCTCGTAATAAACAGATTTTTCATCATCGGCTTCATAACGGTTCAAATCTGACGGTGTAAAGAAATGCTTCCATACTTGCTGGAGCCGTTCATTAACCTCCTCCTCGTTCTTCCCCAGTAAAGAGACAAAGAGGTTTTCAGCATGCGTACCCCACGACACCATACTGAAAACCAAAGTTATAAGAATACCTTTCCAATTCATTATGAAATAAATTTGCGTATTGAATTATATACCGATTATCCCGGTCGCAATCGAATTTGCTCCGATTGTTCTCAAGAAAACTCAATTGGGGAATCATAATCTTTCCCCAGATTATATATCTTTTGTAGATGTTCGGTATTCAAAATTGCACCTTTCTCATTGACACTATTTACAAGATAATGGCCTCTGTTTTTCCATCCCCTATCTTGTGCAATGAGTTCAAAGGAACGCACTATGCCATCGAAAACATGAGGGTCTTCCAATTCTCCACACGAAAGAAGCATACATTCCTTAATAGGCACATCTTTTTTACCTATGATGAAAGAATAAAACTTGTCTATGGCTGCTTTTATCTGGGCAGGAAACGAGTACCAATAAAGAGGTGTGCAGAATACGATGACATCACTTTCTGCCATCAAAGATGCCAATTCATTGAAATCATCATTATAAATACAGGCTTTATTCTCCTTGCTGAAACAATTATCGCAAGCTCTGCATCCTTGAATATGTTTATGCGCAGTATCGAACCGCATAACAATGTTGCCCGCTTCGGATGCTCCTTTCGCAAAAGCGTCCGCCATAAGGTCGCTGTTACCTCCCCGTCGTGGGCTGCCGGTTAAAATCAATATTCGCTTGTTCATATTATTTACTTTTATTTATTCACCCATACGGAAATCACCCACGTTGTCATGACTAAGAGTTATATCTTCGATGAGGCTTGTGCATCCTCCATGTTGCGGACACTGGCTACTGATGCCGAGATATATTTGATCGGGATATTCATTACGGTACAGACGCACCATATGCCACTCTTTTTTATCTAATGAATAGTAGCTGGCGATAGTCCGAGTATCGGAAGATATTTTCATATAGACCGATTTTGTGTCTATCTTATCATGGTTGTTGTCATCGGATGTACCTTGTGTTCGTACCGTCACGATGCGGTGGTTGCCATATTCATCCTGCTCAAAGGCAAGTTTCTGCCAAAGTGTATCGTTGACATACACAAAGAGGTCGGCGGCATTGTAAAGTCCCTCAATGGTGAATTCAGGAGTTACTTTGGCTGTCAACGTGAACGGTTTGGTATTGTCCGTTGGAATCAGCAATACGGGCAGTGTATTGTTGGACAGCTTACCTTCATTAGGATCACAGAAGAAATCAAGTCCTTCGGGGCAGCTGAATTTCAATCCTCCGTCTGTAAGTATAGTTACACATGTATCTGCGCCATTGATGGATTTGGTAAAAGTGACATCTCCCACTTTTATCTCACAGTCTGTGATTTGGCTTGTTTCAGCCACTTTACCGGTCAAATCCGGTTCACTTGTTTTGGACTCTTTGTGCTGCTGACATGCAGCTAAAGAGAGGCTTCCAACAAGAAATGCTCCATATAAAACGGTTCTTTTCATCTTTGAATCATTTATTATTCGTAATTTTGTGGCAAAATTAGGACTATTGGCGCAATCCCGCAATGGTGAAAATTAACCAATTCACTATGGAACAGGAACATCAACTAAAATCACTTCTGACTGAGCAGCAGTTTGAAGATACTGAAAATAAAGAATTTATGCTTGCTCAAGCAAGAGCGTGCGCAAATGGTTATGCTCTTGCAACAGAAGGTATAGCAGTTGTGTCAGATTTTCAAAACAACGAATGTCATATATATTCTGGCAGATTCGGTCAAACTATAATGGACTTCCCGGAATATATGGTTGACCATACATCCGCCTTTGAAAATACTGTTTTCAGCCACGCGAATGAAGAAGAGCTTATTCAACGTCATATACTCGAACTTCGTTTCTTCAACTTTATAAAAGAACTTCCCATAAATGAAAAGACAAATTTCTCGGCTTCGTGTATAATCAGTTTCTATCGGACAGGGAGTAATGAGACAATAAAAATATTACATACAACGAGATATTTTAGTTGTAGCAACGGTGGAAGTGTCATTCTCGGTCTATGCACTTATTCTCCATACTTTGGTTCTCATAACAAACAAGACGGTATTATTGTAAATCTCGTGACAGGAGAAACCGTTAGACGAAACGTGTACGAAGCATGCGACCGAAAAATCCTTAGTCGGCGACAACTTGAAATACTATCACTAATAGCGAAAGGGGTGCCCAGTAAACAGATTGCAGACAACCTAAATATTTCCGTTTATACCGTTAATCGCCATCGTCAGGATATTTTAGCTTCATTAAAAGTCTCTAATACTGCGGCTGCTGTAGAAATCGCATTAAGAATGAATCTTATTTAATGAGCCCTCTTGCTTTATGATTGGTTAAAAATCAGTGTTGTACCAGTTATTATTGGTTCGTAATTTTGCGGGCATATAAAAGCGAAAAAGATGAATCAATTTGCTGGTAAATTAGAATTGGAAGCAGGCATAACAGTTCTGCAAAATGAATGTGAACGTATTTTTAGTTCTGTGCCAATTCATTTTGGTAAAGGCGTTTCTCTTACACACGGAGCTTCTATTTATTGCACAGGAGTAGGTGATGACATCTATATCGGAGATAATAATATCATAGGAGGAGAACTTATTTTGTTTCCGGGAGCAAGAATAGGCAATCGTTGTGTTTTTGGTACAGGAACTATAATTGTCGCGGGTAGCTTTAGTGTTGGTAATGGTTGTGTCATGTCACATGGATGTACCATAACCCAAGATGTTCCTGATAATTCGTTGGTAGTAGGCCGTAGAGGATTGATATTCAACAAATAATAGCTAATTCCTATTGCTATTGATGCGAAAATTGGTTAGAAATCAGTATTGTGCACATCTTTTGTTCTATCTAACTTTGCAACCGCAAATAAATCACAAGGAAATTGCAATTTAATAATAATCAAATCAATATCATAATGAAAAAATTAGTATTTATCGCAATCATTGCAAGTCTTGTAATGGCTGGATGCACCCAGAAAGAACCAAAGAAAAAAGCGGGAAATTCTGACAAGAAAGCTACAACAGAAAACGTTGAACTCGCCACATGCGACATCAATGTAGGAGGAATTCGTTTTACAAAGTCGAAAAACGGCGGAGAGAATGGCATCACACTTCTTGGCGACACGCTCAAATTTGTGGCCGGTCCTCAAACTGATTATTTCCGTTCCCCGGATGGAAGCGTAGTCAATAACTCTGCGGTCATCTTCACAGAGGTTGACAACACCAAACCTTTCACTTTCACGGCTAAAGTGCAGCCTGAATTCACTGAAACCGGAACTTATTCGGCAGGGGTGATATATGCTTATGAAAACGACACACATTGTCAAAAACTATGTTTCGAGCAGGATGAGTATGGCGATCACCGAGTGGTGTCAGTTCGCACATTAGGCACCTCTGATGACAATAACCATCAGGCAATCACGGCTCCATACGTTTATATGAGATTATCCTCCGATGGCACAACCCTTGGTAGCTATTTCTCAGAAGATGGTAAAATATGGCGTATGGCCCGACTCTATAAGAATGACTTTCCTGAAAAATTGCTTATAGGCATCAGTTCACAGAGTCCTAAGGATAATGAACACACCTGCCTATTCACCGAAGTATCTCTGACAGATAAACCTGTCGCTGACTTTAGAAAGGGTAATATAGCAGAATAATAAAACAATCTAATCATTTTCAAAGGCACACATATTCAAAATGTGCGCTTTTCTTATACCTTTAAACGATGAGTAAACATCCAATTATCGCAAATCGCACCGCTTTTCTCGTCATAGGTTGTCTTGAGGCTGCATGGGCACCTCTTGTACCGTATGTTAAACGTGCATTTAGTTTGGACGAAGCTTCCTTAGGACTTCTGATGCTTTGTACCGGGTTGGGTTCAATAATAGCACTTCCTTTATCAAGTTGGCTATGTGTGAGATTTGGCGCAAAACGAGTAGTTTATTTCTCCGGATTTTTAATGGCTTTTTCTCTATTGACGATAAGCCTATTGGCTAACTTCACCCTGACGGCTATAATGTTATTGGTATTCGGCGGTTGTACTATCACCATCGATGTTGCTGCTAATGTGAATGGTGTTGCAGTTGAAGGTCAGACAGGAAAACATCTGATGTCAGGATTTCATGGGGGTTATTCACTTGGTACGCTCATCGGTGCCGGTGTGATGAGTTCTCTTTTCGCATTCGGAATAATCCCTATGTGGTCGGTCGTAATATTTATGATATTGGTATTGGCTGCGATGATGGCCGGATGCCGTGACCTTCTATCCTCAAAGGTACTTAAAAGCAACGACCATCCGAAACAGGATGTGAATAAGAAATTTTATATTCCACCTATGGTGATAGTGGTCGGTTTGTTATGTTTTATCATGTATGCGTCGGAAGGTGCTGTAATGGGGTGGTCAGCAATTTTTGTTAGTCAAGAGCGTGGCATTGACATGTCCGTGGCCGGATTTTTCTATACCGCTTTTGCCATAGCAATGACTATTATGAGACTTTGCGGCGACAAGATCGTCGATCGATTTGGACGAAGGACTGTGATTAGCGGAGGGGCATTACTTATTTCCGCTGGTTTCCTGATTGTGGTATCAATTGATAGTGCGATCGCTTCTGTTGTTGGTTTTGCTATGGTCGGTTGTGGTGCGGCCAATGTGGTTCCTCAATTAGTATCTTTTGCGGCCCACATAAAAGGGATGGCAGTACACAACATCATTAGTTTTATTAATGCTCTTGGATATTCCGGCATACTTCTTGGTCCGGTTATAATCGGATTCATAGGAAAACGCTACGGTTTGCATGTGTCATTTATAGGTATTGCCGTGTTTGCTTTGGTTGTTGCTATAATTTCATCTATAATATTAAGAAGCAAACAGATTACACTGCAAGTAGATTTGCAAAACGAAAGAGAAACTTGTTCGCTGTAATTCTGCAAAATAAGAAATCAGTGTGCAACGTATAAAAAATTGCATTGCTTTTTTGTGTAACTACTCAGGTATCTAAATGTGCCCAAATGCTTGATTATCAACAGTAGCAAACTTGTTGATTTACTATATTTCGATGAAAATCGGGCATTACGCAAGATTGACCTCGTGCAATAGAGTTGATACTCAACGACTTTGCATAGCTGAGTAGTTACTTTTTTTGTTCTATTTTGTTAAATTTGTCTGTACCAACTTCTATCAGCACAATATCCAAAAGCAATAAGGATTATTATTGTGGGCAGTAACGAAAACAATAACGTGCCCACAATAAAAGTTATATTTTTATCCCTTTCGGTCGGCTTTCATCTTTAAAACCGCCCCCCGGACGTCCGATGATGACACGGTCGGCAATGAAGTTGCCTGATGGACTTCGCTCATTCGCCGGACTGCGAATCTGCGAGAATTATTCCCTCTGTTGTTACCACTTAGCATACATTTCCCTTGAAAGCTCCACAATCTCCCGGCTCAACTTTACGAGGTCGATGGTATGTTTCTCCAGCTTGTAGAGCAACGCCATCGCCTTCTTCTCCGAAAAATGGATGCGCAATTCCTTCACGACGTGGTTGTAATTGGTGCCTATGCCGCGGAACTGGGCATGAAAGTCGGACAGCTTGGTACAGTATTCCAACATTGCTTTGTCCACTTTATGTACCCTGAACTTCTGTCCGAAGAAATGCGCTTTGAGAAAGACGGCTTTCGCATACACCTGTGATTCCTCGTACATCGTCAGGAACCTGTTCCATTCCACATCATCGAAGCGCACCATCACGCAGTGTGTCTTCGGATTCAACTTGGGATTTCTCCCGTACTTGCTCTTCTTTTTCATTCTTCTTATTCTTTTAATTTTATAGCTTGTCCATTGTCTAATCTTTGATTAAGGAACCCCGAAATTATCCGACTGCGGAGGATAATTCTGCCCACGGCGGTGAAGGTGTTTTCAGTTACTTAGAATTATTCGGGTAACTGAAAATATATCTTGCTGTGTCTTTGAGGACACAAGAATCCTCCGCTTGTCGGATTGGTTTGTGAGTATAATAACTCATTTGGAATATCGGTCAAACCGATGGAGTGTATCCATCGGCTTGACCGGTTTTACCGTAATCCGCTCAGAGTTTGCGCCACTGCTCGATATCCTCCCGGTAGGTTTCAAGGTGCAGGCGGGCGAGGTTCTCGATAAGTCCAGATGCGCTCATGCCACGCCCGCCGAGACGGCGGACAATCCCGTCCAGTCGGTCACGCACCTCACCGCTGACGAACACAGGCTTGCGGTCGGTTATTTTGGGTACTCGCAGGTAAGCGGTACGGTACTCGTCCAGCGACAGCATGCGTTGTTTGCTGCTGACACGCTTCTGTGGCATTGCCATATCTTCGGGCGTTCCGCCTGACGGTTCATCCGCCGTAGCTGTTTCCGCTTTTTTCGTGACGGTCTTGCCGGGTTGTGCCGGCTGTTCCGGATCCAGACCGATGTTCCTGTAGAAGTCGTCCATAGACTTCTCACTGCGGGATTCCCTGCGTCCCATTCTTTCCACGATTTCACGAGCCTGCTGCTCACTGATACTTGGTTCTCTTTTCATTGTCATAAAACAGGTTGATTAAGTTATTACTGTGGTCTTGGTCAGTACCTTGACCGATTGTTGCAAGCAAAGTAAGACGTTTTAGTACAGTCAGTCAACAACTTGGATTCGATTAGGCAATATTGTGAGACTTTGCTTTATGGTGATAGAGATATTGGTGAGGACTTCACAAATTCGCCGGACGTGAATAGCCGGAAGAACAAAGGTGCGATTACAGTCAGGTTTGAATTAAGCCCTTATTTTCACTCTTGCCACATTGCTGATTTCCGGAATTAAGAATATAGCCCCAATCTGTGCCAACCTCTACCAACCTGTGCCACATGCTTCCACTTCCGGGAAATCCATTGCCGGATAACAGATTATGTATTCCTTTGCAGCAAAAGAAACAGTAACAATAAAAAGTATGTATATGGAAATCGTATCAATTGAAAGAAAGACCTTTGAGGCGATGGTCGCCAAGTTCGACCGTTTCGTCAGTCGCATGGATGCCATCTGCCGGCGGCACGGAGAGAAGACAATGGACGAGTGGATGGACAATCAGGACGTGTGCCGGATGCTCAACATCAGCCCACGCACGTTGCAGACCCTTCGGGACAACGGGACGCTGGCTTACTCGCAGATAAACCACAAGACCTACTACCGTCTCGATGATGTACAGCGCATTGTTTCTGTTGTGGAGGACAGGCGCAAGGAAGCAAAGTTCAAGGGCAGGACGATTTAATCACCTGCATATAGTAAACAAAGTAATTACACTAAATCCAAAGTAACATGAATGAACTGATTAACAAGGACAGCGAGTGGATAATCCACTTCATGGGCAGTCTCGACCGTCTTTTGGACAGCTTCGAACATTTGACCGCCAATTACCGCCCGACACTGAACGGTGAACGTTTCTTCACCGACAAGGAGGTGTCGGCACGGTTGAAAGTGAGCCGCCGGACACTTCAGGACTATCGAAACAAAGGACGCATAGCCTATATCCAGTTAGGCGGTAAAATCCTCTACCGTGAATCCGACATCGAAAGGATGCTTGCTGACGGCTACCGCTCCGCCTATCGGCTGACAGGCACATGATTTTCTTGAAAGAGCGCAGTTTGCCGTCTGCCCTATGGTTGCATCAGCAACGGACTTTCGGCAAAAAGAGAAAGGAACGGCTTACGGACGAAGCATCAAAATTCCGCTTCGTCTGTAAGCCGTTCCTCTTTTCTATCTTCTGATTTCCCGCCAGTCACTTGTTTCCGTTGCCGGATGCTTTTCAAGCGTATGGTAGGCAGTGGCAAGGTTTTCGGGTTGAATACCCTCCGCAGGAGGAAGATTCTGCCCGAAACGGCTCTGCCGCCCGACCTTGCCGCTGCCATCAAGCCATACGCTACCTTTGCATCCGTGCATCGGGAACGAGTGGCTGACGGGATGAACCTCAACTATACCATCGGTTATTACCTCTGACGCTGGCAACAAACAGTGTAATCGGTATAACTTTCTTAATGGTGCTAATTTCATTTATTATAAACCGTCTGAACAAGACACTCTCTTTACTGCATATTCTGAATGCAATGGCGATAATCATTTCAAGGCTGTAAACATCATAACTGATTCCATCCGCTTGCCTGAGATACTTCATTGTATCAAGTTCATTCAGTTCCTTGTTCTTGTAGATGGAACGGATGGCCTTGCGGACGTGGCATGAGAACATTCCGAACAGGTCGGCTATCTCGAATTGTGTCATCCATATAGGTACTGTCGGCATAATGACTACACCCGTTTCACTGATTGTTATTATTCCTCTGCTCATAATGCGTTTATTATTTGGTGTTTATTCTCTGTCCTCTTTCTTTTCGCCAGCTGATATTTCCTTTCTTCGCTCCATCAGCTTGTCCATATCTCTGGAGATTTTATCATCGGTTATCCGTGCATACCCCTGTGTCGTCCGGATATTGGAATGTCCCATCATTTTAGCGATGCTCTCGATAGGTATATCCGATGAAATCAGGAACGTACCGAAGCTATGCCGACTTTGATGATAGGACAAGTTGTCTTCTTTCCCTATGATTACACCCAGCTCATGAATCTCAAACCACAGGGCATCCCGATTGGGAAGCGGGAACACGGGATGTTCATCGTCAGTCGTGTTATACAGCGACAATATCCGCTCCGCTATGGGATGCAGTGGAATGAACGCCTCTATCTTTGTCTTCTTGCGGTTGATGCGGATGTACCGCCTACCATCCGCATTCGTCCCGATATGATGTGGATGCAGGAGCATTATATCCACATACGCCAGTCCGGTCAGGGTCGAAAAGATGAAAGCCCGTCTTGCCAGTTCCATCCGCTTGTCATACATCGGGGTGGAAAGTATCTTCTTGAACTCCTCACGGCTGATATACCTGTGCCTTGCCTCCGGCTTGGTTTCATATTCCATTTCCTCACAAGGGTTCACGCGGATAATCTCCTTATCGACTGCCAGATACAGCAGGCGGTTCAACCAACGCAGGCAATGGTTGGTTTGGGAAGCCCCGAAATTCTTGCATCTCTTCAAAAACGCTTTGTAGGCTTTGCCGAAGTCTTCCGTGACTTCTTCAAGGCCTATGTCTTTCTTGCCCAAAGACATGAGATAATTTGTCAGGTACTTCTGGTAATACATTGAACTCCGATAGGAAGAAGTTGAGTCTATTTCCTCGGAATGTTTCTTCAAACGCTCCCTTTCCCATTCCCCCATTTGCAGGAGGGTCGTCGGATGGATGTTGTTCAAGGTGATATGGTTCTTCAGCATCTCCGCACTGACCACACCTTGCGATTTCAGTATCTCTAAGTAGGCTTCCTCTGTCATCCGCAGGTATTCCCGTAAACGGTTGTTCTCCCTTGCGGACTTTATCTCGTTCTTCCTGCCGTTCCAGTCTTCCGGTCTGCAATAAATTCCGGGACTGATGACGGTCTGTTTGCCGTCAATGGTTATACGACACAATACGGCGGTCGTACCGTCAGCCTTTACCTTGCTGCGGTTGATGTAGGGTAATAATGAAAATGTACTTCGCATATCGTTTTATGAATTAAAGTGTTAATTGAAAATCTTCGGTAGCTTTGATAAATTTGTCCATGTCCTCGAAAAGTTTCTTCGGGCTGACACGGGCATAGACCTGAGTGGTAGAAATATCGGAATGTCCCAACATACGGCTGATGGTCTCTATCGGCACACCCGCTTCGAGTGTTATCAGCGAAGCAAAACTATGGCGCGCCTGATGATAGCACAAGTTATCCTTGATGCCTGCCAGTGCAGCCAACGCTTTCATGTGCCGTTTCATGTTCGGGTGGTGGATTATCGGAAAAAGCGTCTCCCGGGTTTCATCCCTGTATTTTTCAAGCAGTGCCAACGCTTCGGGAAGCAGTTTCACGCTCGCCCGATGTTCGTTTTTCTTTCGGCGGTATTTCAGCCATAATGCTCCGTTGTCGTCCGTGTACAGGTTCTCGTCCGTGATGGAAACCACATCAGCGTATGACACACCCGTGAAGCAGGCAAACAGAAAAAGGTCGCGTGCCAGTATGTGCGTCTTCCTGTATGGCGGTATTTCCACGTCACGGATTCTTTCGAACGATTCGCGGCTCAATGCACGTGGTGTCCTTTCTGATTGCCGGGGCAGGGCGAAATGTTGAAAATGGCATTTCTCGGAATACCCTTTCTTATAGGCAATGCGGCAGATTTTCTTCAGGATGGCAAGGTGGTGGCGGACGGTATCTATCGCATAGCCTTTATCTTCCGTGACGAAGACCTGATAGTCGTGGATGAACTGTTCCGTCAATTGTCCGAAAGCCAGATCCTTGACTTTGTATTTGGTTTCGATGAATTCCCCGAGTGCCAGCCGCATATAGTGATAGCCGGGATAAGTCCCTTTCGCACGGTCTATGCCGATACGTGCCTTGATGTCGTCACAGATTGCATCTGTCATTTTCATGAGGGTCATCTGCGTTTCCATGCTGCCTTGAAAAAGGTCTTTCACATCGGTGGCATCAAAATCCACTTTGCGCTCCACAAGGCTGTCGAATGCCGTGTTCACCGCCAACAGTAACTTTTCAATCTTGGCATTGATTTCAACCGCCTCCTTGCTCTTGCCGTTCAGACGGCTTTCACGTGGATTCCACAGTTCGGGAGTGCAGGACAGCTTGCATCCGAACTGTGCCATCGTCCGGTTCACGGTGATTCTTCCCATTATCGGGGCTTTGCCCGATTTGTCCAGTCCGCTCTTTTTGAGGTAGAGCAGCACCTTGAATTTTTCTACTTTCATACGCCTATATTTTTAAGTGCAAAATTACTTGCCGTATAAGCGTTCCTTGATATGCAAAACATTGTGTGTGAGCGCAAACAAAACGGTGAGGACTTCATTTTAATTCATTCCGTTACCACTGTCCGTTTCGGTAACTACCCAGCTAACATTTTGGTAACTGAACAACCTCAATATTCCGTTGCTGTTTGCATTTTCCATATTTAGCAAAATACAGAAACATTGCTCATTTTAAACGTGTTACGTTTAATCGTTACTTGTTTGCTTTCGCTTGCTTCGCCTTGTATATTCCACACGATCCGCCACACGTTCGCAACGACAATCACCCTGCAACATGAAATCCCACTCGAAACCGTATCAAAAATGCTGGGACATACCAAAATCACAACGACACAGGTATATGCACGAGTAGTCGATACGAAGGTAATGCGCGATATGGCAACACTCAAAGATATGTATTCACATAAAGAAGATAAATCACCCAATAATAAAGCCGCAAACGAATGAAAGCAACCGTAATTATCAATCAGGAAGAACTGGAACTGAAAGCTATCGACAGCATGATAGCGTATGAGAAAAGCTTCATCACCTATTCAGAAATGAAGAAGGCGGTTAGTGATGCGTTGCGGCATTATGGCAGTAGGGAAGGACACCGGAAAATTGTCCTGAAAGGGTGGATTATAAAGACGATCTACGCTCTCGACAGTAACCAACTGAAGGACCTCGACCGGGTTACTTTTGAATACCTGAATGAATATTAATCATTTGAATGAATATTAACCATATAAAAAGCAGAATTATGAAAACAGAAACCAACAGCATGAGAATCGTGAAACCTGAAAAGACAGATACAGCCGGAACTCCACAACAGGAAAAAGACCCTGAAAAATCGAAATACAAGCCCGTTACGCCCGTTATGCTTGACACCGTGCCCGAAGATGCTGTATTCATCCGATCAGCCGATGTATGCAAGCTGCTCAACATCAGCAACTCGACATTGAGAAACCTGCGCGCGGAGCGAGCTATCCCGTTCTATAAACTGGGTGGGACTTTCCTATACAGCAAAGAAGAAATCATGAATTACCTGGCATCTAATTACAGCAGAAGAATATGAGCAAGAACGGATTTTCCTATTACAAAGCGGAAACAGACCGCTTTCAGGACATCAAAATAAAACGCCTGAAAAAGAAATACGGGTGCGACGGCTATGCCGTATACCAATATGCATTGAACGAAATCTACCGTGTCGACGGTTCGTATATCCGCTGGACAGAAGATCAGCTTTTCGACTGTGCCGACTATTGGGGCATGAACGAGGAACGGGTGAAAGAGATTGTAGACTATTGCGCTGAAATCTGCCTGTTCGACCCCGTCGTGTGGAAGATGAAATGTATTCTCACCTCCCGGGCCATTCAGAGCCGATATATAGACATCTGCAAGCTGGCGAAGAAGAAAATGTATATCCCGCTGGATATTCTTCTCGTAGAACCGGAGCAGCCCATAAAGGAACCCGTCACTATGCCTCTGTTTGAAGCTGCGACAGCCGCGGAACCGACCGGGCAAAACGTACCGGACGTGTCGGTGTCACCGACAACGGTAGAACCTACTTTCGAGAAAGTTCCGGAAGATTTCCAGAACTTTCCGGAAACTTCCGGAAACCTTCCGGAAAAAATCGACAAAGAAAAGAAAAGCAAAGAAAAAGAAAACAAAGAAAAGTCCTCCTCTATCCCCCTACCGACTATCGGAGAACTCACGGAGGAGGAAGCGAGAGCTTTGCTTTCTTCCACTCCGTTGGGGAGAAACAAGCCTGAAACGACCATTGCAACAGGTGGCAATACCGCTTCCACAACTACCGGGAAACGCCCGCCACAAGTGGAGGCGGCGGCGCGCGAACAAAAGCCACGCAATCCCAAAGGGCTGATAGAGGCCCTAAGCCCTTACAATCTTTCCCCCCGGGAACTTGAGGAGGTGCTCAAACTGTCCGGACACGGCGAAATAGGAAATCCCGTATGGCAAATTCTAGGCGAAATGCATGGAAACAAACGCCTGCGGATGCCCCGGTTGTTCCTGTTGAAGCGGCTACGGGATGCCGTGGGGTTGATAGCGGGCAGCACTCACGGAGATGACGGAATAAAAAAGAAATCGGCTTCATAGCCTCACAAAAAGCAACAACGATGAGCGAAAACAGAAAAGCAACCGACACGCCGCTCTACTACCCCCGCAAAATGCGTACAGGGTGGTGCGTGGCGCACGAAGTGACAGCCGCAGGCGTCACTATCGAGAGATACGGAATACACTGCCAGACGTATGCGGAAGCATACCGGCGGGCGGAAGTGATGAACCGGAAACAACAGGTGGAAGCGGAAGCGGGGCGCGCCGGAACACAAGTCGGAGAAACCACCGGTTCGCTGGAGCCGTCCGCCTCCGATGGCGAGAAAGGGGGTGAACGATCATGAGCGAAAAAGTAAGCACCATCACGCTACGGCTGACTGCAGAAGAAGTCACGCAGCTTGAAATTTTAAAGAATCTTACAGGAAAGCGAACGGCCAGCGAAGCAATCAAACACGTTGTGCGGGAGTACCCCCGTTTCTGTACCCACTACAAGCAGGAAGCGAAGGAACACGGAGAACTGAAACGAAGGTACCAGGAGCAAGGCGAAGCCGTGCGGGGTTTTCTGTCGGCACTCGACAGGTTGGAGAAAGCGGGCAGGGAGAAAGAGTAGGGGAAACGATTGCTAGCAAAATACGCTCCGGAAGATCTTGGCCAATGAAATATTTGCTAGCAGATGTTTCCGGATCGTGTGCTCGAGCTGCGTAAAAGTGCTAGCGGATTCTTCCGGATCGTGTGCTACAGATCGGGAATAATGCTAGCAACTGTTTCATCCTGGAAGAATCCGGCTACCGGATTCTGCTAGCGGATTCTTGTTCCCGGTTCGTTCCGGAGCAACTAATTTGCTAGCAATTAACGGGGATATCAGGTTGATGGAGCCGGGATCCCGACAGGTATGTGATAGCAAGTGAAGGTAATAGGCAAGTGCCGAACCAAGCGGATTACTTTCGCGAGCGACTTATCGTCTGACTGCTCACCGTGCCGCCGTGTGGTTCGTGGCAATGCGTGCAGCGGGAATACCGCCGCCCACACAGCCCCGTCCCCCGCAGCAGCACTCCGTCAGTGTTTAATCGGAACATTCCTTCACCGGCAGCGTTTCTCGGACGTTCAGTGTTTCTGTGCACCGTGCCGCTTTCCTTGCTTTCCCGTAGCTGCCCAATGGGCGCAAAGAAAGCCGCCCTTTGACAGTGTTTCTATGGAACGTTCTTGGGGGAAGTCTTCCCAAAAGTTACTCCTGTGTGTAACAGTCGAGGCTGGCAAAGTGGGTGATTACGGAAGTTACTACCGCCTGACGCATACGGCTCCGGCTTCCGCTCACACCCCGGCACAGCCGGACTACAAGCGACAGCCTATGCGGTGGAAACCCTTGCGGAAGGGTATCCCCTGCGGAACGGGTGACAGCTGTGATGCCCGGTGCGGTTTCGCTCCGCCCGGCACTAACGCCGGGACTAAGGCGAGAATCCGCCACCTCTTTTCGGCTGACTATAGGAACGGAAGTGTTAGCCAGGAGTGCAGCCCTGCGGTGCGGGGTTCCCGGGTTTACGGTTGAGCGGGTTTGTATTGTGGAAGTAAGCACCCTTCGCCGTCCTTCGGGCGCGTGCAGACGTGATGCTGCGTGCGCCGTGACAGTAATTGTTTTCCTTCCGTCTTCCTTTTTGGGGGACACCCAAAAAGAGACCGGCAGAAAAACAAAGAGGTAGCGATATTCAACATAACGGGTCATTATGCCTGCACGCCTTGCCATTCAGGCAAGTCGGGTGCATAATGCGTGGTTATGTTTAATATGGATTGTTTTATTTTCCCGCCCCCGGGCGAAAAAAGCCATGCGGACGGTTAACGCCAACACAGTGGTCAGCACCTTTACCGCCCTTTCCGTAGTGTTCGGGGTGGCGGGCGCAAAAGGCGCAGCCGCCCCCGACCACCGCCCCGTAGTTACTTCTGCCTGTCCCAAGCCGTGCGGTTTTCTGACCTGTTGCGGGTGCTTGTGCTTCCTGCGGGTTGCGCCTGGCGGCGTGCCCGATTGACTGATTGCATCCTGCGGGCAGCCTTTGCTGAATAGCGGAGATTTCCGGCGGTCGGCTTCGCCGTCCGCTCCGCGAAGCGGGGCGAAACGCCCCGCCGAGAAGTAACGAACAGAGGAAATCCGTGACAATTGCTCAAATGTCACAAAATAAAATGTAAATTTGAAGCCCTATACAAGACAGTGGAAATATGATGGGCGAGAAAGAAGATTTCTTTTTTATGGTATATGTAGAGGGTGAGCATACCCCAGCGTATAAACACAGCGATCTGACAAGTGCAGAGACAGAAGCTAAACGATTAGCAGAATCTTTGAATAGAAAGGCTTATGTTCTTTGCTCTATAAAATCCTTTGAGGTAAACAAGTTCACGGTAAGAGATTGCCGCCCGACACTTGGAGATGACCTTCCGTTTTAATCAAATCCCAGTAAGAAATGAAAGAATCACATACAGGTATTGGTGTCTGTCATTGTTACCAATGCCGGATGAAAAAAAAGAGCTGCAGCACATCGGGGCGTAAATCGTTTAAACGTGCAATCAATAAGTTTCGCCGCAAGCAATTGAAGTTGGATAAAGTAATCAAGCACAATCACTTCGGCGGATATTGGGCTTAAGACTAATACACGCTTTTATCTGCCCCATACTGCACAGAAACACATTTTTTCCCTTTTTTCTTATACATCTTTTAGGGCATGGACGAACGGCAGGCAAGGAATTTCAGGTAAAAATACCGCACGACGCAGGAGCGCAGGATATTTTTATCTGAAATAGCGTAGCGGTTCTTGACTGACGGGCGGCCGTGACCTATCTTTGTAGAAGAAAAGAGGAAAAATACGATGTAAAACAGCAAACTTATCATTTATCCATCCCCATCGCTTTATAGATAATTGCGTTTCTGTCTATTTCACTATGTTTATTTACAGATGGAATCATACGGGAATAGGAGATAAAATACATGAGAACAAGCGGATAAGAAGTAAAAATGTAACAGAAACCTTTCGATATGTTTTCAAAAATTCATCAGACGTTTTTTTTATTTCATCAGACGTTTTTCAAAAAACTCCTGACGTTTTCTATGAGGCTTTCAGAAGCATATTCCGTTCACCAAACACCCGAAAATGAAATGCCCGGTGAAATGATTTCTCATTCATCGGGCATTTTTCTTGATTGGTTTGTGATGTGCGAAACGAGGGTAATGTGGTAGCTGGTGTTTCCTCGTTACCGGTCACTGTTTAAGCTGCCGGGTCCGGTGCTTCTCCGCCGCCTTCGTCAGGTTTCGGATTTGGTTTCTCATCTCCGCCTTCGCCATCTTCGTTCGCTGCGCTTGCTCCTGCCTTGGAGAAAGAATACATTGCAACGGCTTCCTTGATTTCAGCAGAAGGAACATAGATGACACGTGCTTTCTTGACGGTGCTTGCACCGCATTTAGCAGCCTCTTCGGTGCCTTTGCCGGAAACAGAAGGACGGAATGAGCCAAGGTCGCCCAGGCGGACGGGTGAACCGTTTGCAAGGTTGCGCTTGATGACTACCATTAATGCGTCAAGCACTGCCTTGATATCAGAGCCGGTCAGCGTACAACGGTCTGCGATCTGTTCAACGATTTGTTTCTGTTTCATTTCCGGAGCGAGCACTACCTGCGCGTAGTATTTTGCTGCAGCGTCTTTGTCCTGCGGATTCTTGCGCAAAGCGGGTTTAATTGTAATTGCCATGTTTATTAGTGTTTTGATGATTAATAATATTGCAAATCTACATGATACGCACGTGGGCGTGCGGGCGTATGTTCTTATCTGTGAAGATACGTGCCTTATCATGCAATTATGTGCATGAAAAAAGGGCTGCGGTTTGTACTCCGCAGCCCTCAAAACAGGGGTTTCTGATGTTGTCCGTCAGTTTTTGCTGTCCGTTCTCTTTTCGCTTTCACCTACCGGGCCATCAGCTCCGGTGAGCCAGACGAAAATTTTACCGATAACTTTCAGTACTCGCAACGTGTTTCTCCAAAATGGTTTCATTATGACCTCCTTTTTAATTGTTGCCGGCAAAGGTAGGGGAAATGAAGAATGAAGAATGATGAATGAAGAATTGGCTGCGCTTTCATACATTTACATCTGCATAGTAATTCTTCATTCATCATTCTTCATTCATCATTCTTCATTAAATACCCGTATTCGACGGAGACACAGAAGCAGGGACACTGCTTGATATATTCGCAGGGTTCTATGGTACCGTTCCCGTTTAAGTCGGGCGAGAGGTCACGGTGACCGCAAATCTTTGCTCCCGGATAGGTAAGCAGCAGGAAACGGAGAAGGATTTCAAGACTTTGTTTTTGTGCGTCGGTGCGGGTGTCGGCAGCGCGTCCCGATGCATCCAGTCCGCCTTCGTAGGCTATTCCGATTGACGGGGTGTTGTAGCCTTTGGCGTGGGCGCCGACATGGGTGATGTCACGCATGTGGTGTATGCGGCCATCTTTGGTGATGTAGTAGTGATAGCCACATTCGACAAAGCCTTGGCGTTTGTGCATGGTGTCGAGGGCTTCCGGGGTGAGGTTACTTATGCAACGGGATGCGGTGCAGTGAACCACGATCAGGGTGATGTTTCTTTGTTTAATCATTGTTTTTTGTGGGTGATTTTTCTTAGTTGTGTATTCTTGTTCTACCCCCCTTCCGTCCCCCTTTGGGGGAGACGCTTGTCGGGGGAAGTGCTCTTCCCCCTTGCCGCAGGGCGTTCCCCTAGCGGAGTAGGTCGGGCTGTAGCCGTGGTAGCTGCTGCGCTGCGGCTTAAAAGGGAGAACCAAAAGAGATGGTTATCAGGTCCTTTTGTTTGGGGGTGAGGATGCGGTTGCTTAACTGGTAGTTTGTTTCCTGCAATGCTTCAAGTAGTTTGGTGTCGTCCTTTATCCACTGTTTGAGGCGGATAGAAGCGGAAGCGGGTGCGATACTAGGAAAATAGAGAACTGCCAGTTCTTTAAAGCCGTAGCTACGGTTGGTCAGACTTTGGCAGTTGTTTTGTGGGTGTACGTTGGTATACATGATTATAGTGTTGGTTTACAGATGTAAAGGTAGGGCTTTTAATGGATGGTTGTTATCCGCAGACTTGGTAGATATAGTTATATATGTTTGTTGGCAGAGGAAATCCGTGACAATTGCCCAAATGTCACAACTTTCTTCTGTTCGTTACTTTCCGGCGGGGCGTTCCGCCCCGCTTCGTGAAGCGGACGGCGAAGCCGACCGCCGGAAGTCTCCGGCTGTAACAGGGATGATCCGCAAGGTGTAAACAGTCAGCCAGGCACGCCGCAAGGCGAAGTCTGCAGGAACAGGAAACCCGCAGGGAACCGGGGCAGGCAGAAGTAACTTAGGGGCGGTGGTCGGGGTGGCGGCTTGCCGCCATAGTGGGGGCGTTTACATTCCGCAAGGCGCAATCCGAAAGGGTGAACACAAGCAGGAGTAACTTTTGGACCCGTTCCCGAAACAACGGAAAGCTCGCAATCAGCAGGAATATCTGGAAGATGCTGTTATGTTGAATTAAAGCACAAAATCCGGAACGGTTTTGTGACTAATTAAACATAATTGCTCTTCCGGATTTCCTGCGCAAAAGCTGCACTCCATCAGAAAAACCGGAAGAACACGGCGCAAGCAGTATCACGTCAGCACGGCGGCGGAAGCTTGCGCCGCCTTCTATCCAAACAGACTGAACCGCTCAATCGTAAACACGGGAACCCCACACCGCATGGCTGCACTCCTGATTAACAGCCCGTTCCTATAGTCAGACGAAAAGAGGTAGCGGATTCTCGCTTTAGTCCCGGCGTTAGTGCCGGGCGGAGCGAAACCGCACCGGGCATCGCAGCTGTCACCCGTGCCGCAAGGGCTTACATTCCGCTAAGGATATCATCCGAAAGGGTCCCCATCGCATAGGGTGCTGCTTCCTTTGCTGTATTCGGCAAGTGAGGGAGCGGCAACCGGAGCCGGATATAAGATGGGGAGTAGCTTTTGCTATCGTCCGCAAGGGTGTCCACCGCATAGGTTGTCGCCTGTGGTCCGGCTGTGCCGGGGTGTGGGCGGGAGCCGGAGCTGAATGCATCAGGCGGTAGTAACTTCTGTAATCACCCACTTGGCAAGCCTCGACTATTATACACCGGAGTAACTTTAAAGAAACTTTCCCAAAGAATGTTCCATAGAAACACTGCCGTAGGGCGGCTTTCTTTGCGCCAGTCCGACGGCTACGGGAAAGCAAGGAAAGCGGCATGGTGCACAGAAACACTGAACGTCCGAGATACGCTGCCGGTGAAGGAATGTTCCGATTAAACACTGACGGAGTGCTGCTGTGGGGAGCGGGGCTGTGTGGGTGGCGGTATTCCCGCTGCACGCATTGCCACGAACCACACGGCGGCAC
>CDYL01003874.1_pt1 | contig 76777 bp, 66 predicted proteins | sample 557761 | NCBI WGS metagenome assembly CDYL01 (sample SAMEA3182104, study PRJEB8094) | gut metagenome | biome: human; feature: gut; material: Stool; isolation source: human stools | place: Canada | collected 2013-02-12 | reverse complement strand
CCCGCCAACCGTCCCGCGACACCCGACCGCACGAAATGGCCCGGATGCACGATATTCGTCAACGAAAGTCCCGCAGCTTTCAAAGCATTCGTACAAGCGTCGTTCGCTTATCTGAACCGGCATCCCGACGTGCCGCGCTTCGTAACCATCGCATGCTTCAACGAATGGAGCGAAGGACACTACCTGCTTCCCGACAACCGCTTCGGATACGGTATGCTTAATGCTCTGGGTGAAGCTGTCGGATTGCAAAAACTGAATCAAATAAGAGGAAAATAGTGTATCAGCCGAACTAACCTAAAACGAAAGCATATGTTAAAAAATCCTTTTTCGGTCATAGGAATCATAATCCTATTATCGACCGGAACAGTCTGCATACCCCTTTGGGGATATGCGGCTGCAAACGGCAGCTCACAAACATCTGCGCAAACCAAAACCTCAACCATCAAAGGGCGGGTCATCGACGCGGAGGGGATGCCTCTCGTCGGAGCCGTCATCCAAGTGCAAGGCAAGGCTGGCGGTGTCATTGCGAGTTCCAACGGCGTTTTCGAGATCGAAGCGGCGCCGGAAGATGTGCTGGTAGCCTCGTTTCTCGGTATGGAGAATGCCTCGGTGACCGTCGGAGCGCAACTCGAAATCACCATCGTAATGCAACAGAAGTCCTCAACACTCGAAAATGTGACGATCGTCGCCTTTTCCCGACAAAAGAAGGAAAGCGTCGTGGGTTCGATCACAACGGTCAAACCTTCCGAATTGAAAGTGGCGAGCAGCAATCTCACTACCGCATTCGCCGGACGTGTTCCGGGCATGATGTCCTATCGGAGCAGCGGTGAACCCGGACGCGACAACGCCGAATTCTTCATCCGCGGTGTAACGACGTTCGGCTATCGGAAAAGTCCGCTGATGTTGGTCGATGGCATGGAGATCAGTGCGGACGATTTGGCCCGGCTTCAGACCGATGATATCGAGAGCTTTTCGATCATGAAAGACGCTATCGCCACGTCGCTCTACGGCGCGCGCGGTGCCAATGGCGTGATTCTGATCACGACGAAAGAGGGCCGCGAAGGCCCGGCAAGAGTCTCCGTACGTATTGAGAACACATGGTCTATGCCGACTCGGATGATTGATATCGCCGATCCCATTACCTATATGCGACTCAACAACGAAGCCGTCTCGACACGCAATCCCCTCGGCATCCTGCCCTATTCCGAAGCCAAAATCGCCGCGACGATGAATCCGAACCGCAATCCGTATGTCTATCCGGCAGTAGACTGGATCGAGGAAATGTTCAAACCCGCAGCCATGAACCAGCGCGTGAACTTCAACATCAGCGGCGGCGGTAAGGTGGCGCGCTATTATCTCGCGGCAACCTTCAATCAAGATAACGGACTGATGCGCAACGAGGGAATGAACAATTTCAACACCAACATCGACCTCAAAAAATACAACGTCCGGACCAACTTCAATGTCAACGTCACCAAAACTACCGAAGTAGCTTTCAAATTCCAAGGCAACTTCGACGATTACCGTGGTCCGATCGAAGCAGGCAATATCCTCTTCGATTACGCCGTGCACGCCTCTCCGGTCGATTACCCGAAGATTTTCGCTCCGGATGAAGGACACCGCAGCATGAGCCATCCTCTTTACGGCAATACCGACGGTGCGAACCATATCAACCCCTATGCCCTCATGTCGCGCGGCTACAAGGATTACAGCCGTACACTGGTATTGGCACAGGTGGATATCAATCAGGACCTGAAATTCATTACCGAAGGTCTTCGCGTACGCGGACTGCTCAGTACGACGCGCTATTCTTATTTCGATTCGGCTCGCAGTTACAAACCGTTTTACTATAAGATAGGCTACTACAATCCCGAACTCGATGTCTACAACCTCACAGCGCTCAACGCCGAAAGCGGCAGCGAATATCTGGATTACAGCGGCGGCAAGGACATCAACTCGAAAACTTACCTCGAAGCGGCAGTGGAATATGCCCGGACTTTTGGCCGTCATGAGGTCACCGGACTGCTCGTCTATCAGAACACGCAGCAAGTGATCGGCAATCCCAGTTCGGTACTGGAATCACTGCCTTTCCGCAACCAAGGTCTTTCGGGACGTTTTACCTATACGTTTGACAAACGCTACGGCGTTGAGCTCAACTTCGGATATAACGGTTCGGAGCGTTTCGCCCGTCACGAGCGTTACGGCTTCTTTCCTGCGGCCGGTGTAACGTGGAATATCTCCAGCGAGCCATTTTGGCGGAGGGGGGGGGTAGCGAAGGTAATCGACAAACTCAGGCTTAAAGCGACTTACGGCCTGGTAGGCAATGACGCCATCTCAAGCAATCGCTTTTTCTATCTCTCGGATGTCAACATGAACGATACCGGCAAAAATGTCTGGTACGGTACCGATTTCAATGTGATACGGCCGGGAATTACAGTGCGTCGTTACTCTAATAACGACATTACATGGGAAATAGCACGCAAGCTCAATCTCGGTTTTGAGATGCGGCTTTTCGACAAGGTCGAATTGCAGGTGGATTACTTTACCGAGAATCGTTCGAACATTCTGCTGGAACGCACCAATCTGCCCAGTTCGATGGGCCTCGAAGCCTCCGTCGAGGCCAATGTGGGCCGTGCGAAATCGCACGGAGTCGAAGGAGCGCTGACCTATCAACACTCTTTCTCGGAGGATTTCTGGCTATCGGCAAATGCCAATTTCACCTATGCCACAAGCGAATTTCTCGTGGCCGATGAACCGGACTATGCGGCCTCGGGATTGCCTTGGCGGTCGCGTATAGGTTACAGCTTAAATCAGCAGTGGGGCTATATCGCCGAACGGCTGTTCATCGACGAAACCGACATAGCCAATTCGCCGATTCAAACTTTCGGACCTTACATGCCCGGCGATATCAAATACAAAGACATCAACCGCGACGGTAAGATCGACGAATCGGACCTGGTTCCGATCGGCTACCCGACAGAAGCCGAAATAAACTATGGTTTCGGAGCCACATTGGGATATAAAGGTTTCGATTTTTCGTTCTTTTTCAACGGGCTGGGCAGAAAAACCTTCTTCATTGATGCCCAGCAGATGGCACCTTTCAACAACCCGCCCGTTACGGCCGCCGGGGTCGGCGGATATACGCGTAAGACAGCCCTTTTCAAAGAGTTCGCCGACAGCCATTGGTCGGAGAGCAATCCCGACATCTACGCCGTCTGGCCGCGCCTGTCAACCGATGCCTATGACAATAGCAACAACTATCAACAAAGTACCTGGTGGATGCGCAACGGATCGTTTCTGCGTCTGAAACTGATCGAGTTGGGCTATACCTTGCCGCACAACTTAACACGTAAAATCCGTATTGAAGACCTGCGTATTTATGTCAGTGGAGAAGATCTTTTTGCAGGCAGTAATTTCAAAATGTGGGATGTTGAGATGGGCGGTATGGGAATCGGTTATCCGATTCAGAAAAAGTTCAATATAGGTTTACAGGTTAAATTTTAATTGCGAACGAACATGAAAAAAATATATGCGATTTTGCTGAGCATGGGCGTTCTGTCGGCCGTGTCATCATGTGACTATCTGGACGTAGTGCCTGATAACATCGCCACGATCGAGATCGCTTTTAATAACCGGTCCACGGCGCTCAACTACTTGAGTACACTCTATTGGTATATCCCCGAAACGGGCAAGATCGGTTCGGACCCCGGTATGGATGTCGGCGATGAAATCTGGTACTATGGCGACCGTTCGACAGATTTCACGAACACTACCACTTTCTGGATCGCGATGGGTCGTCAGAATACGGGCAATCCGTTGCTTGACTTTTGGAACGGATCGAATTATGGCAAACCGCTTTTCAAAGGACTGCGGAATTGCAATATTTTCCTCGAAAACATCTCGGCGGTAAAAAATATGACTGAGCAGGAAAAAAGCCAGTGGGCCGCCGAAGCGAAAGTCATCAAGGCCTATCTGCACTTCTACCTTATGCGGCTTTATGGTCCAATTCCGATGATGAAAGAAAATATTCCCGTAACAGCCGATGAAGACGAGGTGCGTGTCACGCGGGACAAGATTGATGACATCTTCGACTATTGTGTCGGTCTGATCGACGAATGCTATGAGGCGCTTCCGTTGCGCATCGAGAATCCTACGGCCGACATGGGCCGTCTCACGCGGCCGGCAGCGCTTGCTATTAAAGCGAAGATGTTGGCCTATGCCGCCAGTCCGTTCTACAATGGCAACACGGCTTACGCCGGTTTCCTGAATGCCGACGGCGAGCCCTATTTTTCCCAGACCAAGGACATCGCCAAATGGGAATTGGCAGCAGAGGCGTGCCGTGAGGCAATCTCTTGCGCCGAAGAGGCCGGGCATGAACTCTACGAATATCATAACACCTCGTCGTATAATTTGAGCGACGAAATGCAACTCGAACTGACCAACCGTTGTAAAATCACCGAACGCTGGACCCAGGAGCTGCTTTTCGCAGTAGGCGGAAACGGCATCCGGGACCTTCAGGTCCTGAGCCAGCCCTGGCTCGAAGCCAACTATTCGGCCGATGACCGTTACGGAAATGCCAAGAACGGCACGGTAGCTCCCACGCTGGCCGTCGCCGAGACATTCTACACAAAAAACGGCGTACCCATCAATGAAGACAAGGAATGGGATTATTCCGCGCGTTATGAGACACGCCAAGCTACCGAAGCCGAAAAATACTACATTCAGCCCAACTACACCACCGCCAAACTCCATTTCGATCGTGAACCGCGTTTCTATGCGACATTGGGATTCGACGGTTCGAGCTGGTACGGCATCGGCAAACTGGACGACAACGATATGTGGTACATTCAGTCCAAAGCCAAGCAAACGTCAGGAAAAAAGAGCAACCGCAATTATTCTGTGACAGGATATTTCGCCAAGAAATTAGTCAATTACCGCAATGCGATGGTTCCGGCAAGCATCGTCATCCGGGAGTATCCCTTTCCGATCATTCGCTTGGCAGACCTCTATCTGCTTTATGCCGAGTGTCTGAACGAAGCGTCGCAAGACAAGGGAACTCCGCCCGAAGATTGCTATTACTATTTGGACAAGGTGCGCAAGCGCGCTGGATTCCCCGATGGCGTGCGGAACGATTGGCTCAAACATTCAACCAATCCCACCAAACCCGAAAGCTACGAAGGTTTCCGCGATATAGTGCGCCAGGAGCGCATGATCGAGCTGGCACTCGAAGGACAGCGCTTTTGGGACCTGCGGCGCTGGGACATCGCCGTGGAATATCTCAATAAGCCGATGCTCGGCTGGGACATAGAGCAGGACAAGACGGAAGATTACAACAAACTCCGAACCTACTACATCCGCAACTATTCCTACCGTGACAATCTTTGGCCGTTGAAAGACTACGATTTAATCGTTAATCCGAAACTCGAACAAAATCCAGGCTGGTAAATCATGAAAACTACGAAACATATATTGATAGCCGTGATTGGCGTCATAGCGGCGGTCTCGACTGCCTGTGAGGAAGACAATGCGCTCCATCCATGGGGTGAGAACACACTCGTGGGCGACCTGGGAGCGGTGACAGTGCTCACGACCGAAGGAACGCCAGGCGGTGCGGTGATAACTTACCGCCTGCCTGAAAGCAAAGACCTGCTTTATGTAAAGGCCCTTTATACGGTGGGTGAAAGCACCCCGATGGAGGTTCGCACCTCACGTTACGATCATTCGGTAACATTGCAGGGTTTCGGTGATACGCAGCCGCGTGAGGTTACGCTTCTCTGTGTGGACAAAATGGAAAATGAAGGTCCTGCCGTGACGACCTCCGTGACGCCGCTTACGCCGCCGATCACCTCGGTCTACAACAGTTTGAATATCGGTACGACTTTCGGCGGAATCTACATCGACTATATCAATGCCGACAAAGGCAATATCGCCATCCATGTACAAACTCTTGACGAGGAAAACAACCCTTATGAACCCACCGTACATTACACCAGTTCGGATCGTGGCCGTATCTTCGTCCGAGGCTTCAAGGCCGAGGCCCGTACATTTGACATTTACATTACGGACCGTTGGGGGAACCGCTCTCAAACGCTCAGTGAAAGCCATACGCCCTATCCGGAGAGTCTGCTCGACAAGTCGAAATTCGCTGAATTCAAATTGGACAACGATATCGCTTGCAACGCTTGGGGCGGAAGTTTGTCCTATGCATGGAACGACGACTTTACACCGCCGCTTTTCGTGCACAGCCCCGGCGGCGATACTTTCCCTATGAGTTTTACTTTCGACATGGGGCAAACGGCCAAACTGAGCCGTTACAAGTTCTATCACCTTTTCCGAGAGGATTATGCTTACCAACGCGGCAACCTCAAACGCTGGGAGGTATGGGGCCGCACCGACACACCGCCGACCGATGGTACTTGGGAGGGTTGGACCAAATTGTTGGATTGTGAGTCGTTCAAGCCCTCGGGACTCCCCGTAGGCGAGATCTCGGGCGATGACTGGGAGTATCTGCAACAGGGCGAGGATTTCGAGTTTCCGCCTACGGCGCCCGAAGTGCGATACATTCGCTTCAAGGTGCTGGAAACCTGGGGCGGCGACGATTTCATCCACTTCCAGGAGTTCACTTTCTGGGGCAATCCCGCAGAAGAGATCCGTACCGGCGAAACCGATGAAACACATTAAAAAGAACGAGCATGAAAAAGATCATAAAACTGGCCGCAGCGGTCTCTGTGGTTTTGTGCGGGGCGTGCACCGACATGTTTCACACCGTGCAGGGATATCTCGACGAAGGGGAGTATCTCTACGCTTCCAAAATAGATTCGCTCAAAGCTCTTTCAGGCGATGAACGAGCGCTTATCACGGGCCTCCTGATGTATGGCTACGACACCAAGAAGTGTGTCATCCGCTGGCAGCCCGGCGACGGCGAAGTCGTCATTCCCATCGAGCGGCAGGAACCCGTGGAGAAGTTCGAATACAGCATCACGGGGCTTACAGACGGCTATTACACCTTTGAGGTCACGACTTTCGACGATGAAAACACCCCTTCGCTGGTACAAACACTCGATGTGCGGGTTTATGGCGATGTTTACCGCAACACATTGCGAGCGCGCAGCGTTGACAAGGCAGAACAAGATGATGAGAACGTCGTTGTATCGCTGACCGGCGTGTTGCAGGATTCCTACAAAAGCGTCATCGTATACCGCGACAAAGCGGGTGTCGAGCAACGGCGCGACATCGCCGTAACGGACATGAGTGTTACGCTCGAAGATTGGGAGTCGGAAGGAGCCTACGTAATCGAAACCTATTATCGGCCCAACGAAACTGCCGTTGACTTATTCATGGTGAAGTCCGAAATATTTCACTTCCCCAAATACGAACGTATTGCGATGGTGCCCAAAGAGGGATTTGTGCCGGTTGTTTTGGATAACGACCTGGCTTTGACCGCATGGGGAGGCAATCTCGCGCATGCGTTCAACGGCGTAATTAACGACAACGATTTCGCCCATAGTTGGGGCGGCTGGGAGAACGGACCGGCATGGTTCACTTTCGATATGGGCAAGTCGGCCGTACTCCAGGCGTTCCGGTTAAACGGAAATACGGCAGACAGCCGCGCTTTTTCGAACGGCTATATGAAACAATGGGAAGTTTGGGGCCGCAATGACGCTCCGTCACAGGACGGCTCGTGGGAAGGTTGGACCAAACTGATGGACTGCCAGTCGGTGAAACCTTCGGGATTGCCCGTAGGGCAACTCTCGGAGGAGGACCGCACTCGGGTTGCCGAAGGAGAAACGTTCCTTTTCCCTAAAGGGGTTCCTGAAGTACGTTATATTCGCTTTAAGGTAAATGATGTCTGGAACACCGCTGAAGGTCGATTCCTGACTTTCACCGAGTTGACTTTCTGGGAATATTTGCCGCAAGAGTAAACCAGCCGGGAATTTTTGCCGAAAAGATCCGCCGGCCACCCGCAAGGAGCCGGCGGATTCCATATCCTCGGAAACGATCGTTTGAATCTATTGACAATATGAATATCAAGTATTTTTTACTCATGGCGTTTCTCTCGCTGACCGGGGTGATCCAAGCGCAGCTGCACTGTACGCCGAACACCCCAGGATTCACCAATCCCGTAAGTTCTGTCAGCCTGCCCGACCCGAGCGTTATTCGGGGCAATGATGGATTTTTCTACCTATATGCCACCCAAGACATCGGTCTCGTGCCGATCATGCGGTCTCGTGATCTCATCACTTGGGAGCACATCGGCAATGCTTTCACACAAGAAAGCCGTCCCCGCTTTATTGATGGCGGAGGCAGTATATGGGCGCCTGACATTAACCGCATTGGCAATCATTGGGTTCTTTACTACTCGCTTTCGAAATGGGGAGAGATACATAAGAACGGCATCGGGATGGCCGTAGCCGACTCGCCCACGGGGCCGTTCAGGGATCTCGGGCCGCTTTTCATCAGCGATGAGATCGGTGTCACGAATTCCATCGACCAGTTCTACATCGAAGACGAGGGGCGCAAATATCTTTTCTGGGGCAGTTTTCATGGCCTCTACGGTGTGGAGCTCGCGCATGATGGGCTTTCGGTCAAGCGCAATGCCACGAAACTCAAGGTGGCGGGGAATGCCTATGAGGCGATCTATATCCACCGTAAAGGAGATTACTACTATTTGTTCGCGTCGGTGGACGCTTGTTGCGAGGGAGTCAAAAGCACTTATAAGCTGGTAGTAGGGCGTTCGACCTCGCTTTTCGGGCCCTATCTCGACAAACAGGGCCGACGAATGCTCGATAATCATCACGAACTCGTCTTACGGAGTAACGATCATTTCAAGGGTCCGGGTCATAATGCCGAATTCCTTACTGACCGGGAGGGTACTGACTGGATTCTTTACCATGCCGTCAACGTCCGCGATCCGCAGGGACGCAAGCTGATGCTCGACCGTGTGGAGTGGATCAATGGCTGGCCGGTGATCAATGACGGCACACCGTCGCTCGAAATATCGCAGAAACCTCGATTCTGAAATTGCAGAAACGGCATTTGCGCGGCGGTACGTCTGTCGCGGACACGCTGAAAATTCCTAAAATAACGAACATGAAAAAAAACGCAATTCTGCTCACCTGCTCGCTTTTTGTAATACTTGCGGCGTCAGCCGGCAATCCGAAGAGTAAACCCTCTGTCCCGGCTCCGATCTACATGGACAATAATTATCATGGTCCGGCCGATCCCGAAGTGGTGTGGAATCCCGTGACAAAGGAATATATGATCTTCTACACAGGACGCAGGCCTTTTCTCGATCAATCGTCATACGTCGGGACGCCGGTCGGGGTGGCTGTATCGAAAGATATGATCCATTGGAAACATGCAGGCTACTGCTCGTTCGACGGAGTGGGCGGCGAGCCTGACAGCGAAATTACCTATTGGGCGCCCGGTGTTATCATCGAGGGTGACACGGCACACATGTATGTAACGGTAAAACTTGATTCGACTCCTGTCTGGGGTGGCCCGAGCAACATCGTACATTATACTGCTCCGGCCACCGACATGATCTCCGGCTGGAAACGACAAAGTGCCGTAGTGACCACCCCGATCTCGATCGACGCTACGGTTATCCGCAATGGCGATGGCTATGAGATGTGGTATCGAGATCGTCCCACGGAAGAAACCGGAGGACTGTATCACGCCCACAGCAAGAATCTATACGATTGGGAATTGCTCGGCTTGGCCAAAGGCGACATCAATCGTGTCGATGTGACGGGACATACTTATCAGGAGGGAGCTTTCGCCTTCTATTGGAAGGGCTGGTTCTGGATCATCGCCGATCCGCACAAAGGGTTGGCCGTCTATCGCTCGAAGGACGCGGTGAACTGGGAGTATCAGGGAATCATCATGTATGAACCGGGCAAGCGTTTTGCCGACAATACGCGGGCCCGTCATCCGAGTGTCCTCATCAAAGACAATCGGGCATTCATCGTCTACCACGTGCAGCCATTCCTTGGCTACAATCCGGGAACTCATGAGGCCGGCGATGAAATCTATCAGAAAATCAGCTTCCTGCAAATGGCTGAACTGAATTGCGAAAATGGCAAGTTAACATGCAATCGAGATAAAACCATTTATCCTTAATCCTTATGCCCCCGAAAATAGTCATTCGGACCTTCATTCCGCTTTTGGCCCTATTGTCATCTCCGGCGTGTGACCATAAGCCCGACGGTCGGACATTCAATGCTCCCTATGAAGGCGAATACCTTTCGCAAATCGCTTTTCCGATCGGCGGGATGGGGGCGGGGATGTTCTGTATTGAAGGAAACGGCACGATCTCCCACATGTCGATCCATCATGTACCGGAACTTTTCAATGAACCGCTGATGTTCGCAGCCTTGCATGTCAAAGGCCAAGAAAACGGCTCGAAAGTAATAGAAGGCAATGTCCCTGAGTGGAAAAAGTATGGCCGACAAGGAGCAACCCTCGGCATCAGCAATCCGGCATGGGGCTTTCCGCGCTTTGACCGCGTCCGTTTTACTGCACGTTTCCCTTTTGCGCACATCGAGCTCACGGATGACGATATGCCGCTGGATGCGGAAATCACAGCCTGGAGTCCTTTCATTCCTACCAATGAAGATGATTCGGGACTGCCTGCCGGAACGCTTGAATACCGCTTTACCAACCATTCGGCCAAAGAGGTGGAAGCTGTATTTTCGTACAACAGTAATAATTTCGCCCATCGCAACCACCAGGCACAGGGGGCGATCGAACCGATCGGGAACGGATTCATCCTTACGCAGCGCCCCGGAAACCAACCGCGTTATGAACATCGTCAATTTGCGATCTTTACCGACGATACGACGACCATAGTGAACCATAGTTGGTTCCGCGGCCAATGGTGGGACCCTGTCACGATGGCGTGGAATGATATCGAACAGGGAACACTTCGTGAAAATTCTCCCAAAGAGGGAGCTCCGGGGGCATCGCTTTACATTCCGTTCACGCTTGAACCCGGTGAGTCCCGAACGATCCGCCTCCACATGGTGTGGTACGTTCCCTATTCCGGTATAAACTACGGCCCCGACGCCGAGACGGATGCCGATCGCGGAGTGAAGTACAATCCGGCTCAATATGAAAACTATCCGGCTTTTTATGAACCGTGGTACGGGCATCGCTTCCCCGACATCCGGGCGGTGTGCGATTATTGGCTGAACAACTACGGCCGTCTGAAACGCGAAACCGAAAGTTTCACCGAAGCGTTTTATAGTTCGACCTTGCCTCCCGAAGTGATCGAAGCCGTAGCGGCAAACCTCACGATTCTGAAATCACCTACCGTATGGCGGCAACACGACGGCCGAATGTGGAACTGGGAGGGCTGCGGCGATACATGGGGCAGTTGTCACGGATCATGCACCCATGTATGGAATTATGCCCAAGCGTTGCCGCATCTTTTTCCGGCAATGGAGCGCACACTGCGTGAAACGGAATTCCGAGTGGGACAAAACAGCGAAGGGCATCAGGTCTTCCGGAACAACCTTCCCATACGTCCCACCCGACATGACTTTCACGCCGCAGCCGACGGACAACTCGGCGGAATTCTGAAGGCCTATCGTGACTGGCGGATCAGTGGCGACCAAAAATGGATCGCCGAACTGTATCCGCTCCTCGTGCAAAGCCTCGAATACTGTATCCGTACTTGGGACCCCCGCGAGACCGGGGCGCTCGAAGAACCGCATCATAATACCTACGACATCGAATTTTGGGGGCCTGACGGAATGTGTTCGAGTATCTATGCCGAAGCGCTTAATGCACTCTCGAAAATCGGGAAAGCTCTTGGTCACGACACTTCGCGCTATGATACCCTGCTTGCGAAAAGTGTGCATTATCTTGAAGAGCGGCTTTTTAACGGCGAATATTTCGCCCAGCAGGTGATGTGGCGGGAACTCAATGCCCCCGATCCGACCCAGGCAATGACCTTCCATAGTACTTACTCCGAAGAGGCGCGTGAGATCCTTGACGTTGAGGGGCCCAAATACCAATACGGCAACGGTTGTCTGTCGGACGGTGTGATAGGGGATTGGATGGCCTGGGCTGCGGGATTGGACGGAGTACTCGATCCCGAGAAAGTGCGCAGTCACCTTTGTGCGGTTCATAAGTACAACCTGCGTCACGATCTTTACGATCATGCAAACCCGCAGCGGACGACTTATGCATTGGGCCGCGACGGCGGGTTGTTACTGTGCAGTTGGCCTAAAGGAGGCAAGCCCCAGCTTCCGTTCGTGTACAGCAACGAGGTCTGGAGCGGTATCGAATATCAGGTTGCGGCGCATTTGATCGCTGAGGGAGAAGTCGAAAAGGGGTTGGAGATCGTACGGACATGCCGTAACCGCTATGACGGGCGAGTGCGTAACCCGTTCAATGAATACGAATGCGGAAGCTGGTATGCCCGGGCATTGTCGAGCTATTCTTTATTGCAGGCATTGACCGGAGTACGTTACGATGCCGTGGATCGGACACTCCATATCGCACCGCGCATCGAAGGTGATTTTATTACCTTTCTCTCGACGGCAACGGGATTCGGTACGGTTGCGGTCGTTGGCGGTCGGCCCGAAGTCAATGTCGTATACGGTCGAATTGACATCGACAAGATACAATATGAATAAAACGACGACCGTGCTGTCAGATGTTTCAAATCCCGAACGATTTCAACGTCGTTCGGGGTTTTCTGTGCTATTTTGTTACTTTCAGATTTCGGGCAATTTCGTATGTCATTGTCTATGATGATGGAAGTCCGGATTATTCAGAAACATAGTATAAACCATATGTTTGACAAATCGGGACATTTTCATTAAATAATAAATAGGAGTTGCCGACAGGATGGAATGCAGATGTGGACAGTTTTCCGACTCTTACCTGTCGTATTCTGATAGAGTTGTGACATTTTAAGCTGGAGCGTACGTCGGTACCTCTTTTTGCATGACGCGGGATCTGCACTGCACGAATCGAACCCCGTCTGTCCAAATCCGCCTCTTGGATAGGCTATTCGAACCTGACGAACCGTTCGCGGCCGGTCAGGCAGATCGGACAGTAATAATCGAGGTGCTCCGCTGCGTAGATGTTGCCGCATTCCGGGCATACGAAGAACCGGCAGCTGTCCGGCCCGTCGCTCCCGGCACTCCGGCAACGCTCCATCAGGGCGGCGTTCCGCAGGTCCGCGGCGGATGCCCGGATCAGCATCCGCGCCGCATAGCGGTTGCCTTTCCGCAGGGCGAGGCCGATCTCCGTGCCGTGCCGTTCGCCGAGGTTCCGGCGTTCGTAGCCGATGCTCCGTTCCAGATTGTCGTCGGTCGTGCCTCCGAAAAGCACGATCCGCACCGGAGGTGTGTAGCTGCCGCCCAGACGCAGGATGGCCTGTGCACAGTTATGTTCCTGCAACCGTTCGGAGAAGGCCATAGCCCGGAACAGCCGTTCGGCGTCGGGGCGGGATTCCCCGGCGGCGATCGCGGCGAAGTTGTCGTATTGCACCGATTTGACGTGTTTGCGGCGGCAGCAGGCGTCGAGGTCCGCGAGCGTTTCGGCCCACGGCGGGGCTTGCGGCACCCGGGGCGTGCGCGCCGCCGCGCAGTACAGCCAGACGAGGATGCCCGCCGATGCCGCGAACAGCAGGAGTATCAGGACCAGACGCAGTTTCATCGTGTTGCAGGATCGGGGAATAGCCCGGACTGCGAGGTGCATTTTTTATGCCAACGGCGGGTGTTTTCATCCGCCGCCGGGGGATTTTTCACCCGTAGGTTTTGGATTTCGGATTTCAAACCCTATATTTGTGGACCGCCGCCGCGGCAAACCAGATGCGGCGCGGACGAAACGCATGAAACGAGGATTTAGAATCGGTATCGTCGCAGCGCTGGCCCTCCTGATGGCCGGCTGCGGCGGAAGCGATAAGAAGAAGGAGGAGGCGCCCCGTTACGACGGCTGGATGCTCACCCGCTGGAACGGCGGTACGGAGCTTTCCGGCAAGGTCTTTCTGCAACTCAACGAGGACATGACATTCGCGCTTTACCAGTGCATCGACACGCCCGGTTACCTGAAACTGACCGGAACCTATGTCAAGGAGGGCCAAATTCTTTCGGGACGCTATTCCGACGGTACGCCGTGGGAGAGCAGCTATGCGATCGAAAAGCAAACGGAGACCGAATTGCAGCTGCGTTCGGAGACGGACGATGTCGTGTCGCTCTATACCGCCGTGGAGATTCCCGCCTATGCGAAGGACGGCGTTGTGGGCCGCAGCGCGCATGCTCCGGAAGCGGCGAAGCCGTTCCTCTGACGCGCCGCCGGGACAATGAAAAAGCGGATTCTCCATCGGAGAATCCGCTTTTTGCGTAGCGCCGCAGCGTTTTACAGCCGGGCTTTGATGGCTTTCGAAGCCTCTTCGTAGCCGGGCTTGTCCAGCAGGGCGAACATGTTTTTCTTGTATGCCTCGACGCCGGGCTGGTCGAAGGGGTTCACGCCCAGAATGTAGCCGCTGATGCCGCAGGCTTTCTCGAAGAAGTAGAGCAGGCCGCCGATCGTCCGGGCCGAGATTTCGGGAATCTCGATGCGGATGTTCGGCACGCCGCCGTCGATGTGCGCCAGCTGCACGCCCAGTTCGGCCATGCGGTTGACCTCCGAGATGCGCTTTCCGGCCAGGAAGTTCAGTCCGTCGAGGTTTTCCTTGTCGGCTTCTATAACGACCTTGGCGGCGGGTTTGGCCACCGAGATGATCGTCTCGAAGAGCGTGCGCTCGCCCTCCTGAATGTACTGTCCCATCGAGTGCAGGTCGGCCGTCAGCGTGACGCTCGCCGGGAAGATGCCCTTGCCCTGCTTGCCTTCGCTCTCGCCGTAAAGCTGCTTCCACCACTCGTTGACATACTGCAACTTGGGCTCGTACGAACCCAGTATCTCGATCTTCTTGCCGCCCTCGTAGAGCAGGTTGCGCACGGCGGCGTAGACGGCCGAGGGATTCTCGTTGAAAGGCACGCCTTCAGCCGTGGCCTTCTCCATCTCCTGCGCACCGTGCACGAGCGCCGCGATGTCCACGCCGGCGACGGCCAGCGGCAGCAGTCCCACGGGGGTCAGCACCGAGAAACGTCCGCCCACGTCGTCGGGAATGACGAACGTCGGATAGCCCTCCTGCGTGGCGAGCGTCTTCAACGCTCCGCGGGCCTTGTCGGTGATGGCCACGATGCGCTCGGCGGCCTCTTTCTTGCCGTAGCGTTTTTCGATCTCGGCCTTGATCAGGCGGAATGCGATGGCCGGTTCGGTCGTCGTGCCCGACTTGGAGATCACGATGGCGGCGATCGAGTGCTCTTTCACGGCGTCGAGCAGTTCGGCGGTGTAGTCCTCCGAGATGTTCTGCCCGGCGAAGAGTACGGTGGGGTGCTTCTGCTCCTTGTGCAGGAGCTTGAACGGGTCGCTCATGGCTTCGAGCACGGCCTTGGCCCCGAGGTACGAACCGCCGATGCCGATGCAGATCACCACGTCGGCCTTGGCGCGCAGTTTCGCGGCTTCTTTTTCGATGGCGGCGATGTCGGCGTCCGAGATCGACGAGGGGAGCTTCACCCAGCCCAGAAAATCGTTTCCGGCGCCTTTGCCCGAGTGCAGCAGGGCGTTGGCGGCCTGTGCCTTGGCCTCGATGTCGGCCGTGATGGCGACACCCGCTTTGGCAATGTCTAATTTCAGCGTTTCCATATCTTGTCAGATTAATTTGGTTGTCAGTTCCTGCATGCTTCTGCGGGCCGAGGCGCCCTCGTAGAGCACCCGGTAGACCATCCCGGCGATGGGCATGTCGATCTTGTGGCGCAAGTTGACGTGGCGGATGCAGTCGGCGGCGAAGTAGCCTTCGGCGACCATCGTCATCTCGTTCAGGGCGCTCTTCACCGTGCAGCCGTGGCCGATCAGCAGCCCCAGCCGCCGGTTGCGGCTGTAAACCGAGTAGCAGGTCACCAGCAGGTCGCCCAGATAAGCCGAGACCTGCGTGTCGCGCTCGTCGGGGTAGCTCTCTTCGAGGAAGCGGGTCATCTCGCCCGCCGAGTTGGCGATCAGCACCGCCAGGAAGTTGTCGCCGTAGCCCAGTCCGACGGCCAGTCCGACGGCCAGGGCGTAGATGTTTTTCAGGATGGCGGCATATTCGATGCCGTAGAGGTCCGTGGAGTAGCTGAGGCGGATATTTCCGCCGGCGAACTTTTCGCCGATGCGCCGTGCGTTTTCGGGATCGGTGCAGACTACCGTCAGGTAGGAGAGTTTCCCGCGCGACACTTCCTCGGCGTGCGAGGGCCCGGTGAAGAGCCCGATCTGCTTGTACGACAGCCCGTAATGGTCGTGGACGTACTCCACGACGGTCTGATAGTCGCCCGGAACGATGCCCTTGATGGCCGAAACGACGAATTTGTCGCCGAGCGGCACGGTCAGCGGGGCGAGGAAATCCTTGAGGTAGGCCGAAGGGGTGGCCAGTATCACGATGTCGGCGCCGCGCACGACGGCATCGAGGTCGTCCGAAGGGGCTATGCAGTCGCGGTCGAATTCCAGATCGCTCAGGTAGCGGGGGTTGCGGCCTTCGGTGCGCAGCGATTCGAGCACCTCGGGGTTGCGGACGTACCATCCGACGCGCTGGCCGTTGGCGGCGAGCAGTCCGACGATGGCCGTCGCCCAGCTGCCGTAGCCGATGACCGCGCAGCGGGCGTCGGTTCCGATTTTGTATTCCATGCGGAGTCTCAGTTTTTCGGATACAAATGTAAATAAAAAAAATTAGAATAAAATACCGAAATTCTCGGTGCTTTTTGCTACCTTTGTCCAAATCTGCCGCCCTCCGGTGTGCGGAACGGGACGGAGTTGCTTATTTAGCTGATAGTTAGGTATTTTACGAAATAGAAGACTTTGGGTGTAGCGTTATGGGAATTTTTTCACTGACACAGGAGCTGGCCATCGACCTCGGTACGGCCAATACGCTGATAATTTATAACGGCAAGGTCGTCGTGGACGAACCGTCGATCGTCGCGCTGGACGTTCACACGGGAAAACTGGTCGCCATCGGCCAGCAGGCCCGGCAGATGCACGAAAAGACCAATCCGAACATCAAGACGATCCGTCCGCTGAAAGACGGCGTGATCGCCGACTTCAACGCCACGGAGCTGATGCTTCGCGGCATGATCAAGAAGGTCAAGACCTCGGGCAGCCTCTTCGCTCCGTCGTTGCGGATGGTGATCTGCATCCCTTCGGGTTCGACCAACGTCGAGATCCGCGCCGTGCGCGACTCGGCCGAGCACGCCGGGGGCCGCGAGGTCTACATGATCTACGAACCGATGGCCGCGGCGCTCGGCGCCGGGCTGGATGTCGAGGCGCCCGAAGGCAACATGGTCATCGACATCGGCGGCGGTACGTCGGAGATCGCCTGCATCTCGCTGGGCGGCATCGTCTGCTCGGAGTCGATCAACACGGCGGGCGACGTATTCACCAACGACATCCAGAGCTACGTCCGCCAGCAGCACAACATCCGCATCGGCGAACGCACGGCCGAGGCGATCAAGTGCTCGATCGGCGCGGCCGTCTCGGACCTGGAGCAGGAGCCCGAGGATTTCGTGGTGACGGGCCCCAACATGCTGACGGCCCTGCCGCAGACCGTGTCGCTGTCGTACAGCGAGATCGCCTATGCGCTGGAGAAGTCGCTCACGAAGATCGACGCGGCGCTGATGAAGGTGCTGGAGTCCATGCCGCCCGAGCTGTACGCTGACATCGTGAAGAACGGCATTTATCTGGCCGGCGGCGGCGCGCTGATCAAGGGGCTCGACCGGCGTCTGAACGAAAAGACCGGCATTCCGTTCCACATCGCCGAAGACCCGCTGCGGGCCATCGCGCGCGGAACGGGCATCGCGTTGAAGAATATCAACCGGTTCTCCTTCTTGATGAAATAGCTTTCGTTTTATGGGGCATATTTCACATCTTCTCATCGGCCGGGGACAGTCACATATGTCTGTATGCTCCTGCCCCGTCCGATTTCGGTCGATGCAAAATCTGCTCCCCTAAAGCCGAAACCTGCAATTGCCGGGTAGAAAGTTGATGGATTTTGAATAAAACGATTGCGGGCCTTGGTCCGCAATCTTAAATTAAGGAAGAAACTTTGCGCAAACTGTTCGAGTTCATCCGCAGCGTTTACGTCGTGGTGCTGTTCGTGGTGCTGGAGGCCGTGGCCGTCAGCTGCTACGCCCGTTCCTCCTACTACACCCAGGCGCGGCTGCTTTCACGCTCCAACCAGGTGGTTGGCGGCGTGCACGGATTCTTCGCGGGCATCGGGCACTATTTCACACTGGGGCGTGAAAACCGGATGCTGCTCGCGCGCGTCGCGCAGCTCGAAGAGCGACTGGCCCAATACGAAGAGGCCGAGACCGCCGAGCGGCTGGACAGCTATATGCAGGATATCGGCGAGTCGAAATACCGTTTCGCCACCGCCTCGGTCGTGGCCAACACGGTCAACCGGGCCCGGAATCTCATCACGCTCAACCGCGGACACCGCGACGGGATTGTGGAGGAGATGGCCGTGCTGTCGCCCGACGGCGCGATGGCGGGTTACGTCGTCGCCTGCACGGAGCGTTATTCGGTGGCGATGTCGGTGCTCAACACCTCGTTCCGCGCCAGCGGCAAACTCGCGGACTCCGAGTATTACGGTTCGATCTACTGGGACGGCCTCGATCCGGATGTCGTGGTCTTCGGCGAGCTTTCGAAATACGCCGACCCGCAGCCCGGGCAGGAGGTCGTGACGACGGGATTCTCGCAGTATTTCCCGGCCGACGTGCTGATCGGATGGGTCGAGAGCGCGTCGCTCAACGAGACCCGCACGGCCTATACGGCCCGGGTGCGGCTCGCAGCCGGAATGTCGCGTCTGGGCGATGTGGTGCTGGTCGGCAACCGCGATCTCTTCGAGATCCGCGACCTCCAGCAGAGCGAACAGGTCGAACAATACACCCGATTCTGACAAATGTATCGCACTCTTCCATACTTCGGACTTTTCGCGGCGGCGGTCCTGCTGCAAGTTTTCCTGTTCGACAACCTGTCGATCAGCGTTTACTTCAATCCGCTGGTCTATATCGTCTTCATCGCCCTGCTGCCGCTCGAGACGCTGCCCGTGGCGGTGCTCGGCGCCGGCCTCGCGCTGGGCGTCACGATGGATTGCGTCATGGGCGCCGCCGGGATCAATACCATCGCCACGCTGCTGATCGCCTTTCTGCGCCCGACGCTGATCGGGATGCTCTACGGCCGCGAGAACGCCCGCGAGGGAGGCGTTCCCTCGTCGGCCCGTTTCGGCGAGCGGATTTTCGTCGGTTACCTCGTGGCGCTGACGCTCATCCACCACACCGTGTTCTTTTCGCTGGAGGCCCTTTCGTGGATTCATCTGCCGCACACGCTGCTGCGCATCGCCGTCAGTTCGGCGGTGTCGGTGGGCTTCATCTGGATCATCGCCCGCATCTTCACGGCCAAACTTCCGCTGCGCGTATGAGAGATTCGGACGGATTCGGACGGATGAGGACCTTGCAGGTCGTCGTGCTGCTGGTTTTCGCGCTGATCATCGGACGGCTGGCCTACATCCAGCTGATCGACTCGCGCTACGGCGACCTCGCCCGGGCCAACGTGCTGCGGCATGTGGTGCAATACCCGCCGCGGGGCGAGGTCTTCGACCGCAACGGCGAATACCTGGTCCAGAGCCGCGAGTGCTACGACCTGATGGTCATTTCCAGCGAGATCGACAAACGGGGCTTCGACACGGCCCGCCTGTGCGAGGTGCTGAACCTCCCGCGGGTGAAACTCGAACGGGAGCTGGCCAACGCGCGGATGCGGCCGCGTGCGCCGCGCCTCGTGATGAGCTACATCTCCAAGGAAGACAAATTGCGCTTCGACGAGTGCAACTTCCGGGGATTCTACGCCGTCTACCGCACCGTGCGGCAGTATCCCCGTGAGGTGGGCGGCAACTTGCTGGGGTATGTCAGCGAGGTGAACGCCGACTACCTGAAACGCCATCCGGATTACAAGATCGGCGATTACGTGGGCATGGGCGGCGTGGAGTCGGCCTACGAGCCGGAGCTTCGGGGCCGCAAGGGCGTCAAGATCCAGGAGATCGACACCCACGGGGCCATCAAGGGCTCCTACATGAACGGTCGCTACGACTCGCTGCCCGATCCGGGCCGCTACCTCGTGAGCACCATCGACGCGCGCCTGCAACTGTTGGGCGAGGAGCTGATGCGCGGCAAGGTGGGGGCCGCGGTGGCCATCGAGCCTTCGACGGGCGAAATTCTGATGATGGTCTCCTCGCCGACCTACGATCCCGACCAACTGGTGGGGCGCGACCGCGGCAACAACTATATGGAGATGCTCCGCAACAAGCGTCAGCCGCTGTTCAACCGGGCGGTGCGGGCGGCTTATCCGCCGGGATCGACCTTCAAGCTGGTGCAGGGGCTGATCGGTTTGCAGGAAGGGGTGCTGCGCCCTTCGGACCTCCACTCCTGCCACATGGGCTATCAGGCCGGGCGTCTGAAAATGGCCTGCCACTCCCACGCCTCGCCGCTGGACCTGCGCTTCGCGGTGGCCACCTCGTGCAACGCCTACTTCTGCTACGTCTTCCGCGACATCCTCGACAATCCCAGATACGAGAGCGTGAAGGAGGGGTACGACGTTTGGAAATCCTATGTCGAGAGCTTCGGGTTCGGCCGCAAGCTGGGTTCGGACTTCCTCGACGAGCGCAACGGCTACGTTCCCGACCGGGCTTTCTATGACCGCCAGTACCGGGGTTCGTGGAACTCGCTCACGGTGCTGTCGCTCTCGATCGGGCAGGACGCGCTGGGCTGCACGCCGTTGCAGCTGGCCAACCTCGCGGCCATCGTCGCCAACCGCGGCTACTACTACATTCCGCACATCGTGAAGAAGATCGAGGGGCGCGATTCGCTCGACGCCCGGTTCTACGAACGCCACTATACGAAGGTCGATCCGAAGCACTTCGAACCGATCGTCGAGGGCATGTGGCGGGGCGTGAACGTCGGGGGCACCTCGACGCTCGCGCGGCTCGACGGATGGGATGTCTGCGGCAAGACCGGCACGGCCGAGAATCCGCGCGGCCGCGACCATTCGACTTTCCTGTCGTTCGCCCCGAAGGACAACCCGAAGATCGCCATCTCGGTCTACGTCGAGAACGGCGGTTTCGGCGCCTCCGCGGCCCTGCCGATCGCCAGCCTGCTGGAGGAGTATTACCTGACGGACACGATCCGCCGGCCGACTATGCTCGAATATGTCAAGAACCTGAACATCTATTACCCGGCCTATGACAAGTAACCGGCATAGCGGCATCTTCTACGGAGTGGACCTCTGGACCGTCCTGCTGTACGTGCTGATCGTGCTGGCGGGGTGGCTCTCGATCACTTCGGCGTCGTTCGACGAAGGATCGGCCGAACTCTTCTCGTTTTCGCACTTCTATATGAAGCAGCTGCTGTGGATCGGCATGGCGTGGATCACGGCGCTCGTCGTGCTGCTGCTCGACGAACGCTTCTACCACATGTTCGCCTACCCGGCCTACCTGATGGGTATCGTGTTGCTGTTGGCCGCGCTGCTGTTCGGCCGCGAGGTCAACGGCGCCAAGGCGTGGTTCGAGTTCGGCTCGTTCCGCGTGCAGCCTGCGGAGTTCGTCAAGATCGCCACGGCCCTGGCCCTGGCCCGCGTGATGAGCGAATACTCTTTCTCGATCAACCGTGCCGGGGACCTGTTCCGCGTGGGCATGGTGATCTGCATCCCGCTGTTCATCATCATCCTGCAAAACGATACCGGCTCGGGCATCGTGCTGGGGTCGTTCCTCTTCGTGCTCTACCGCGAGGGGCTGAACAAGTGGCTCTGCATCCCGGTCCTGCTGATCGCCGCGCTGTTCATCTTCTCGTTCCTGCTTTCGCCGATGACCCTGCTCGTCACGCTGATTCTGGTCTGCACCTTCTCGGAGGCGATGATGAACGGAATGTGGCGTTCGCGGATCGTCTTTCTGGCGGCGCTGGCGCTGGCGGCGATTCTGCTCTGCCTGACGGCGGCGCTCGTCGCTCCGGGGAGGCTGGACATCTACCACTCGCTGCTGATCGTGACGCTCCTCTCGCTGGTCTTCGTGGCGGTCTACGCCTACCGGTCGAACCTGCGCAACATCTACATCACGCTGGGGCTGTTCATCGGCTCGATGATCTTCCTGCCCACCACCGACTACATCTTCAATTCGATCCTCAAACAGCACCAGCGGGACCGCATTCTGAGTTTCCTGGGCATCATCAGCGATCCGCTGGGCTCCGACTATAACGTCAACCAGGCCAAGATCGCCATCGGTTCGGGCAACTTCTGGGGCAAGGGCTTCCTGGAGGGCACCCAGATCAAATACGGATTCGTGCCCGAGCGGCACACCGACTTCATCTTCTGCACCGTGGGCGAGGAGTGGGGTTTTCTGGGCGCGGTCGTGGTGCTGTCGCTGCTGTGCATCCTCATCCTGCGCCTGATGCGCATGGGCGAGCGGCAGCAGGAGCCTTTCGGCCGCATCTATTGCTACTGCGTGGCGGCGATCCTGCTGTTCCACGTGCTGGTCAACGTGGGCATGACCATCGGACTGATGCCCGTCATGGGCATCCCGCTGCCCTTCATGAGCTACGGAGGTTCGTCGCTCATCGCCTTTACGATCCTGTTGTTCATCGCCGTGCGGCTCGACGCCTCGACGCGGCAGTTTTCCCTGACCAAATTTTGACAATGCCATGATATCCTTCGATCCCCGGGGACTCTCCCCGCAGGAAGTCGCCGAAAGCCGGCGCCGGCGCGGCGACAACGTTATCACCCCGCCGAAAGACGATTCGGTGTGGCGGCTGCTGCTCGAAAAATTCCGCGATCCGATCATCCGCATCCTGCTGCTGGCGGCGGTGCTGTCGCTGGCCATCGGATTCATCCATAAGGATTTCACCGAATCCGTGGGCATCATCTGCGCCATCATCCTCGCCACGTGCGTCGGCTTCTGGTTCGAGTGGGACGCCCAGCGTCGCTTCCGGCGATTGAATCAGGTCAACGACGACATCCCCGTCAAGGTGATGCGCGAGGGTACGATCCGCGAGATTCCCCGCCGCGAGGTCGTCGTGGGCGACGTGGTCTATATCGAGGGCGGCGAGACGATCCCTGCCGACGGCGAACTGGTCGAGGCCGTGTCGCTGAAGATCAACGAATCGACCCTCACGGGCGAACCCGAGGTGGACAAGACCGTCAGCGAGGCCGATTTCGATCCCGAGGCGACCTATCCGTCGAACGCTGTGCTGCGGGGCACGACCGTGGCGGACGGCTACGGCGTGATGGTCGTCACGGCCGTGGGCGACGCGACGGAGGCCGGGCGGGTGACGGAGCAGGCCACCGTGCAGAGCGAGGAACAGACGCCGCTCGACCGTCAGCTGACGCGCCTTTCGCGTCTGATCGGACGTTTGGGCATCCTGCTTTCGGCGCTGATCTTCTGCGTGATGCTCGCAAAGGCGATCTTCGTGGGCGGACTGCTCGACGGCGACTGGCTGACGATCTCCCAGCATGTGTTGCAGATCTTCATGGTCTCGGTGGCGATCATCGTCATGGCCGTTCCCGAGGGGCTCCCGATGTCGATCACGCTGTCGCTGGCGATGTCCATGCGGCGGATGTTGAAAACCAACAACCTCGTGCGCAAGATGCACGCCTGCGAGACGATGGGCGCCGTGACGGTCATCTGCACCGACAAGACCGGCACGCTCACCCAGAACCGCATGCACGTGCAGGAGCTGGTGCGCTACGACGCGCTTCCCGAGCGGGATTTCGCCGAGGTCGTGGCGCTGAACACCACGGCGTTCCTCGATGCCGAAGGGCACATCATCGGCAACCCCACGGAAGGGGCCCTGCTCGAATGGATGCGCAGCCGCGGGACCGATTACGAGCCCCTGCGGGCCGAAGCGAAGATCGTCGATCGGCTGACCTTCTCGACCGAGCGCAAATACATGGCGACGATCATCGAAAGCGCCGTCTCGGGCCGCCGCATCCTCTGCGTGAAGGGTGCGCCGGAGATCGTGCGCACGATGTGCCTTCCGGACGGCAAGGACGCGCAGGTCGCCGAACAGCTGCTGGGCTTCCAGAGCCGCGCCATGCGCACGCTGGCCGTGGCGTGGGCCGAGACCGCTTCGGACGACTGTCTGGAGGCTGTCGGGGCCGGCGACCTGCATTTCGCGGCTGTCGCGGCCATCTCCGACCCGGTCCGCGAGGACGTTCCCGCGGCGGTCGCCCGCTGCCTCGGGGCTGGCATCGGCATCAAGATCGTCACGGGCGACACGCCGGCCACGGCGCGTGAGATCGCCCGTCAGATCGGGCTGTGGAACGACGCCGAGGACGGTGACCGCAACCACATCACCGGTACGGATTTCGCCGCTTTGAGCGACGAGGAGCTGTTGGAGCGTGTGCAGGAGCTGAAGATCATGTCCCGCGCCCGGCCGCTCGACAAGCAGCGTCTCGTGCGGCTGTTGCAGCAGCGGGGCGAGGTGGTGGCCGTCACGGGCGACGGCACGAACGACGCCCCGGCGCTGAATTTCGCCAACGTGGGCCTCTCGATGGGCTCGGGAACCTCCGTGGCGAAGGACGCTTCGGACATCACGCTGCTCGACGACTCGTTCGCCTCGATCGCCACGGCCGTGATGTGGGGTCGCTCGCTTTACCGCAACATCCAGCGGTTCGTGCTGTTCCAGCTGACGATCAATTTCGCGGCCATCGTCATCTGCTTCGTCGGCGCCGTGTTCGGCACCGAAATGCCGCTGACGGTGGTGCAGATCCTCTGGGTCAACATCATCATGGACACCTTCGCGGCGATGGCGATGGCTTCGCTGCCGCCCAGCGCCGAGGTGATGCGCGATAAGCCGCGCCCGAGGGACGAATTCATCATCACGCGCGCTATGGCCCGCACCATCTTCACCTGCGGAATGGTCATGGTCGCGGTCCTGTTGGGGATGCTCTTCTGGTGGACGGTCTCCGAGGGCGGACTCTCCGTGGAGCAGCTGACGCTCTTCTTCTCGACCTTCGTCTTCCTGCAATTCTGGAACATGTTCAACGCCAAGGGATTCGAGACGCGCCATTCGGTGTTCACCTGCCTGAAGGGGTGCCGCGAATTCTTCCTGATCCTCGCGGCCATCGGCATCGGACAGGTGCTGATCGTGGAGTTCGGCGGCGAGGTGTTCCGCACCGTGCCGCTCACGGGCCGCGAGTGGGCCTCCGTCATCGGTTTCACCTCGCTGCTGGCCGTCGGCGGCGAGGCGGTCCGCGCCATTCGCCGAAAAAGACAGTAAAGATAGTTATGTTCAAACGCTTCGCCGTCGTCTGCCTCTTCTCGTTCGCGGGCTTGGGAGCATGGGCGCAGTTGCCGGACAGTGTCGATCTGAGCGCGGGCGGGGAGTTCCGCCGGCGCATCGACCGCCACACCTCGACGAAAGCCTACCGCATGCTTTTCATCGGCACGCCGCTCATCGTGGGCGGTGTGGTCATGCAGGCTTATGATTCCGATTTCCGGCGGCTGCGCAACGGGTACAGCCGTTCGTTCCACCACGACTACGACGATTATCTCCAGTACGCTCCGGCCGGGGTGATGGTAGGCATGAAGGCTTTCGGCGTCAAGGGGCGCAGTTCGTGGGGCCGGATGCTGGTCTCCGACGCCTTTTCGGCGGGGCTGATGGCCATCGGCGTCAATTCGCTGAAATACTCCTGCCGGGTGATGCTTCCCGACGGCTCGTCGCGCAACTCCTTTCCCTCGGGACATACGGCCACGGCCTTCATGACCGCCACGATGCTCCACAAGGAGTACGGCCACCGCAGCCCGTGGTACAGCATCGGCGGCTATACCGTGGCTACGGTCACGGGCGTCACGCGCCAGCTGAACAACCGCCACTGGATGAGCGACATCATGGTCGGCGCCGGGATCGGCATCCTGGCCACGGAGCTGGGCTATTTCCTCGCCGACCTGATTTTCAAGGACAAAGGGCTGCTCGTATCGGAAACCTATTCGGTCTACGACCGCTACCGCCGCCCGTCGTTTCTGGGCTTCGGCCTCGGACTGACGACCGTGCCGGGGACCTACGATCCGTATCCCGGCATGCGGGTGCAGCTGCTTGCGGGACCCTCCGTTCAGATTCAGGGAGCCTGGTTCGCCTCGCCCTACTGGGGCTTCGGCGGCCGCATGTCGTGCGCCAACCTGCGGGTGAAGGTCAACGGCGTTGCGCAGAATGACGATCTGGAGTGCGCCTCGGTCTATGCGGGGCCTTATTTCTCCTATCCTTTTTCGATGCGGTGGCTGGTCGGCGCGAAACTGCTTGCCGGCTGCGAGATTTACAAATCCTGCGACACGGACATCCGGCGCTTGGAGGGGCGCAGCGGCTTTTCGTTCGGAACGGGCCTTTCCACGACTTATCTCGCCTCTCAGAATCTCGGGGTGCGCTTCTCGACCGACTACGACGTTGCGCCGCCCCTGACGGGCGCTTCGCGGCAGCGAATCCACCGCCTGACCTTCGGCATCGGCATCAGCGCGGCCTTCTGAAACGAAGCGCGGACCCCGCCGGGGTCCGCGCTTTTCGTCGTCGCCGGAGCGTGCCGGAACTTACAGGATGCCCTGCTCGACCATCGACTTGGCGACCTTCATGAATCCGGCGATGTTGGCGCCCTTCATGTAGTTGAGGTAGCCGTCCTTCTCCGTGCCGTACTCCACGCAGGCGTGGTGGATCGACGACATGATCTGGTGCAGCTTGGCATCGACCTCTTCGGCCGTCCAGTTGAGTTTCTGCGAATTCTGCGTCATTTCGAGACCCGACGTGGCCACGCCGCCGGCGTTCACGGCCTTGCCCGGTCCGTAGGGGATCTTCGCCGCGATGAAGGCGTCGATGGCCTCCGGACGGCAGCCCATGTTCGAAACCTCGGCCACGATCTTCACGCCGTTGGCCAGCAGTTTTTTGGCGTCCTCGCCGTCCAGCTCGTTCTGCGTGGCGCACGGCATGGCGATGTCCACCTTGACCTCCCACGGTTTCTTGCCGGCGAAGAACTTCGATCCCGGGAACTTCTTGGCGTAAGGCTCCACCACGTCGTTGTTCGACGCGCGCAACTCCAGCATGTAGGCGATCTTCTCGGCGTCGAGGCCGTCGGGATCGTAGATATAGCCGTCGGGACCCGAAATGGTCACCACCTTGGCTCCCAGTTCCGTCGCTTTCGTCGCGGCGCCCCAGGCCACGTTGCCGAAGCCCGAGATGGCGATGGTCTGGCCCTTGATCTCCATGCCGGCCTTTTCGAGCATCTGGCGCAGGAAATAGACGGCTCCGAAGCCCGTCGCCTCGGGACGGATCAGCGATCCGCCGTAGGTCATGCCCTTGCCTGTCAGCACGCCGGTGTTCTCCCGGGCCAGCTTGCGGTACATGCCGTAGAGGAATCCGATTTCACGGCCGCCGACACCGATGTCGCCCGCCGGAACGTCCGTCTCGGGACCGATGTGACGCCACAGTTCGGTCATGAAAGCCTGGCAGAAACGCATCACCTCGCGGTCCGACTTGCCCTTGGGGTTGAAGTCCGAACCGCCTTTCGCACCGCCCATCGGCAGCGTGGTGAGGGCGTTCTTGAAGATCTGCTCGAAGCCGAGGAACTTCAGGATCGAGAGGTTCACCGAGGGGTGGAACCGCAGGCCGCCTTTGTAGGGGCCGATGGCGTTGTTGAACTGCACGCGGTAACCGGTGTTGACCTGCACTTCGCCCTTGTCGTCCACCCAGACCACCTTGAAGGTGAAGATGCGGTCGGGCTCCACGATGCGTTCCGCGATGCGGTTGGCTTCGAATTCCGGATGCTGGTTGTAACTCTCCTCGACGGTCATGAGGACCTCGCGCACGGCTTGCAGGTATTCGCTTTCGCCGGGATGCCTGCGCTCGAGTTCGGTCATTAATTTGTTGACGTTCATATGCTGAAGTTTTTAGTTAGTTGGTCCTATCTATCACAAATATAAAAATATTTCTTATAGATTGTAACTGTTCGGACGAAAAATCTTCTAATTTTTAATTTTTAATTCTTCATTTTTCATTTCCTCACGTACCATGCCCTTGTTCGAACGCCCGTCGGCGCAGACCCACAGCGGCTTTTCGAAACGCACCTGCCGCAGGTAGGTTCCCTCGAAGAGTGCCTGCCGGGCGTCGAGCTCCTCTTCGCGGAAGATGCCGTCGCCGCGGAAGGGGTTGATCGTCAGGTATCCCACGCCCAGCGAGGTGACGTTCTGGAAGAAGTGCGTGCCCTGCGAGGGCTCGACATCGAATTTTTCGATGCCGCATTCGACGATCACCTTCGCCTCGGAGATGTGGTTCCACTTGACCGGCACGCCGAGGAACGGGTCCGAGGAGCCCCAGCGTCCGGGACCCACGAGGATATACGAGCGCCCCTCGTCGCGCATGCGGTTGTTGAACGTCAGCAGTTCGTCGGCGATCTTCTCGGTTGCGAGCGAGTCGAAAGCCTCGGACTTGACGTAGATGATGTCGGCGATGTCCGCCATCATGCCGATGCCGAGAGCCTGTTCGCCGTAGATCAGCGCCCGGGAGGTCTCTTCCGCCTCCCAGTCGATGGCGCGGTTGTCCTGGTTGTCGATGATCGGGCGGATTTGCAGCAGGTTGAAGATCTGCTGCTGTCCCGGGGCAACGTCCATGTTGACGGCGAATTCCACCTCCACGGGGCAGCGCATCTCCTCGGCGCCCATGCGGAGGATGTCCGAGACGATTTTCGCCAGCGGGAAGGTGTTGTATTTGAGTATGTTGTTGAAGGTGATGACCTTGCGCCCGGTGTCGAAGGGGCTGTCGGAGATGCGTTCGTTCTCGCGGTCCCAGACCGAGCAGACGTATTTCGAATTGCGGAACCGGCCGATCTCCGTGAGGCTCAGGCGGTGCAGGTTCACCGCGTCGTCGATCGACGTGCGGAACTCCTCGGGGCGCAGGCTCAGGGCCAGCACCTCGTTCTGCGTGTCGCGCAGCGCCAGTTCGGGGGTCGAGGTCTGGAGCACCTTTTGCGGATAGCTGGGCGAGAAGCGCAGCGTGCGTCCTCCGTCCACGACCAGCTTGCCGAGCCCCATCGCCACGTTGCAGACGCCGTCCGCGGGCTGTTCGTCGCCGATGGGGTAGTAGTTGATCGACCGCGCCACGCCCGAGCAGGTGGGGAAGAAGAGCCCCTCCTGCTCCGTGCCGCACACCTCCTGGATGATGACGGCCATCTTCTCCTCCGAGATGAGGTTCTGCGAGGTCTGGATGTAGGCCCTCGACGCCGCGAAATAGACCGACGCATAGACGCTCTTGACGGCTTTGAGCAGCAGGCGGAGCATCTGATCCTCGTTATCGACGTAGGGGATCATGTAGGTCGAGTAGATGCCGGCGAAAGGCTGGTAGTGGGAGTCTTCGAGCTTCGACGACGAGCGGATGGCCAGCGGCGTGCGGACCGTGCGGATGTAGCTCTTCAGGGCGTCGTGCAGCCGGGACGGGAGTACCGAGCTGACGAACTCCGAAAGGATCTCCTCGTCGGAGAAATCCTGCGAAATGATGTATTTCAGTCCGTTGTGGCGGATGAAGTCGTCGAAGTACTCCGTGGCGATCACCACCGACCGCGGGATCATGATGCGCACGTTCTCGTACTTGTCATACTGGCGGTGCTTCATAAGCATCGAGTTCATGAAAGCCAGTCCGCGGGCCTTGCCGCCCAGCGAACCTTCGCCGATGCGGGCGAAGGCCACGGCGTCGGAGTAGGTCTCGGCGTCGAAACGCGCCACGACGCCCTGCCCCAGCAGGGTGCGGTAGTCGCGGATCAGGTTCACCAGCGCGTTGCGGTGATCCTCGACCGACGCGAAGTGGCTCTTGTTGTACTGGCGGATCGATGCCGCGAGCGGGAACAGGCCCCGCGAGTAGAGCCATTTCGAGAGGTGGTTTTGCGAAGTGTGGTATTCGAACGCCTTGTCGGGGATCGTGGCGATCATCTGCTGCATCTGCGTGAGGTCCTTGGCGCGGCCGATTTCGGCGCCCGTGTCGGGGTCCTTGAAAACGAAGTCCCCGAAGGCGAACTCCTTGGCGATGTATTCGCTCAGCTGCGAAAGGAGCGTCTTGGAGTTCTTGGCGATGAACCCTGCGCCCAACTTCGCGGCCTGCTTGCCGAAGGCCACCTGCGACGACTGCAACAGCACGGGCATCAGCGGATTGTCCTGCTTGATGCGGCGGCAGAGGTCGATTCCGGCGTCGAGCTTCTCGCTCTCGGGCGGGTCGTTGCGGCGGAGGACGAACCCCACGTCGGAGATCACGCCCAGCAGGTTCTTTTTGTAGCGTTCGTACAGCTCCACGGCCTCCTCGTAGCAGCGGGCCAGCAGGATTTTGGGACGCGCGCGTTTGCGAAGCACCTGCTGCTGTTCGTTGAAGGCGTCTTTCAGAAACTCGGTGTTTTGCAGCAGAAGCAGTTTATAGAGCTCGGGCAGATAGGTCGAATAGAAGCGGATGGAGTCCTCGACCAGCAGGATGGCCTGCACGCCGCCTTCGAGGATGTCCTCGTCGGCGTTCATCTTGTCCTCGACGAGCTTGATGATACCGATGATGAGGTCCGTGTTGCCGTGCCACGAGAAGATGTAGTCCAGTCCCGAACGGTCCTGCTCCTCGATGCGGCGGTAGATGTCCTTCGAAAAGGAGGTCAGCAGCGCGACGGGGGTGTTGGGGTGGCGCTCCTTGACGATCCGGGCGAACGCGAACACGTCGGGTTCGCCGACGTTGTACATCGTGAGGATGAAATCGAACGTATCGTCGCCGGCCAGCGCCTCCAGCGCCTCGGCCGTCGAGCTGACGCGCGTCAGCGACGGCGGGTTCGACATGTTGAGGTCGATGTACTCCTGGTTGATCTGCGATTCGATGTGCCCGTCCTCTTCGAGGATGTAGCCGTCGTAGCTGCAACACACGAGCAGGATTTTGTGGATGCGGTATTTCATGAACCGGTAGGGGACCTTGCTCCCGTCGGGCATATATTGTTCCAGGCTTTTGTTCATTCGGAATGCTAAATTTGATCTACCAACAAAAATAAGGAAAAATTTGTTACCTTTGAAATCGGAAACGCTGAAATTAGAGAGACAGAGCGATGAACAAGGATAAGTATACCTTACAGGAGGTCACGACGCCCGCCGCGGAGCGCGAGTGGCTCGACCTTCCCAAAAAGATCTATAAGGGAAACCGCAACTGGGTTTGCCCGCTGGATGTCGATGTCCGCGAGGTCTTCGACCCGGCGAAGAACGAACTTTTCGCCGACGGCGAGGCTGTCCGCTGGGTGGTCCGTGACCGGCAGGGCGCGGTCGTGGGGCGCATCGCGGCGTTCTACAACCGCGAGAAGGCCGCCCTCGAAGAGCAGCCCACGGGTGGCTGCGGGTTCTTCGAGGCGATCGACGACCAGCAGGTCGCCGACATGATGTTCGACGCCGCGCGCATGTGGCTCGCCAGCCGCGGCATGGAGGCCATGGACGGACCGATCAACTTCGGGCAACGGCGCGACTGGTGGGGGCTGCTGGTCGAGGGCTACGAATTCCAGCCCCTTTACAAGAACCCCTACAACCCGCCCTATTACAAGGAGCTGTTCGAGAACTACGGTTTCCGGAACTATTTCAACCAGCACAGTTTCATCTGGCGGGTGAACGATTCGGAGGCCAACAAGCAGATTTTCGCCCGTGCCGAGCGGCTCTACACCGTGCCGGGCTACCGGGTCGAGAATATCGACATGAAGAATCTGGAAGATGCCGCCGAGAGCTTCCGCCTCATCTACAACAAGGCGTGGGCCCTCTTCTCGGGCGTGAAGCCGATGACGCAGGAGGAGGCGCTGGAGATGGTCCGCGAGATGAAGCCGATCATCGACCCCAACATCATCTTCTTCGCCTATTTCAACGACGAGCCCATCGGGTTCTTCATCACCGTTCCCGACCTGAACCGCCTGATCGGCAAGTTCAACGGCAAGTTCGGCCTTCGGCAGAAACTGCGCCTGATGTGGGACCTCAAGGTGCGCAAGTCGTGCGACCGCATCTTCGGCGTCATCTTCGGCATCACCCCGGAGTTCCACGGCAAGGGCGTCGAGTCGGCCATCATGGTCAAGTACTGGCAGTTCCTCGAACGGACGAAGAATCCCTACAAGTCGATGGAGCTGGCGTGGATCGGCGACTTCAACCCCGTGATGAACCGCATGATCGAGACCTACGTCTGCGCCACGCGCCACAAAGTGCACACCACCTACCGCTACCTGTTCGACCGCACGAAGGAGTTCCACCGCTGTCCGCGCCTGGGCGTGAAGCGTCGTTATGAATGAAATAATCGTATGATTGCAATATGAAATCCACCGTATTTACCAAGTATCACATCGCCGCGGGCGCCAAGATGGCTGAATTCGCGGGATACAACATGCCCATCGAATTTACGGGCATCAATGACGAACACATGACCGTCCGCAACGGCGCCGGCGTCTTCGACGTGAGCCACATGGGCGAAATCTGGGTCAAGGGCCCCAAGGCGCTCGGCCTGTTGCAGCGCATCACGACCAACGACGTTGCGAAACTTTACGACGGCAAGGTGCAGTACTCCTGCATGCCCAACGGCCGCGGGGGTATCGTCGATGACATCCTCGTCTACCGCGTCGATGCCGAGACCTACATGCTCTGCGTCAACGCCGCCAACATCGACAAGGACTGGGCGCACATCTGCGCCGAGGGCAAGGCTTTCGGCATGGAGGCCGGTCACGGCAAGGAGCTCTACAATGCTTCGGACGAGATCTGCCAGCTGGCCGTGCAGGGCCCCCTGGCCATGAAGATCGTGCAGAAGATGTGCGCGGAGCCGGTCGAGGAGATGGAGTACTACACCTTCAAGAAGATGCCTGTCGCCGGATGCGACGCCATCCTTTCGATCACGGGCTACACCGGTTCGGGCGGCTGCGAGATCTACGTCGCCAACGAGGACGGGGACAAACTCTGGAAGGCGCTCTGGGAGGCCGGCGAGGAGTTCGGGCTGAAGAACATCGGTCTCGGCGCCCGGGATACGCTGCGCCTGGAGAAGGGCTTCTGCCTCTACGGCAACGACATCGACGACACCACCTCGCCGATCGAGGCCGGATTGGGCTGGATCACCAAGTTCGCCGACGGCAAGGAGTTCATCGACCGCGCCGTGATGGAGAAGCAGAAGGCCGAGGGCGTGACCCGCAAGCTCGTGGGGCTGAAGATGATCGAGCGCGGCATTCCGCGCCACGGCTATCCGATCGCTTCGCCCGAGGGCGCCGGGATCGGACACGTCACCTCCGGCACGATGTCGCCCTGCCTGAAAGTCGGCGTGGCGCTGGGTTACGTCGAGGCCGCCTATGCCAAGCCGGGCACGGAGATCGCCGTGGTCATCCGCGAGAAACCCGTGAAGGCCGAGGTGGTGAAGATTCCGTTCGTTTAATGTTTAACAGACAGATACCTTAATTCCCTATGAAAGCGAAATATCTCGGGCTGGAACTCGCAAGCCCCGTCGTGGTCAGCAGTTCCCCCTATACGGCAAACATGCACAATGTCGAGCAGTGCGTCCGCAACGGCGCCGGCGCCGTGGTGCTGAAATCCATCTTCGAGGAGCAGATTTACCGTCAGGCCGCCTCGCTGGACAAGATGGAGGGTTACGGCGACGCGGGCGAGTATCTCGAACGCTATTTGGGCGACGCCTACAAGGCCGAACTGCTGCAACTCGTCACCGATGCCGCCAAGACGGGCATTCCCGTCGTCGGAAGCATCAACTGCGTGGGTACGGGCGACGCGTGGATCGAGTACGCTTCGTCCATGCAGGCGGCCGGGGCTTCGGCGCTGGAGCTGAACATCTTCCTTTTGCCGACCGACCGGCAGGCTTCGGCGCAGCAGATCGAACAGCACTATGCCGATATCGTGCGCAAGGTCGCCGCTGCGGTGACGATCCCCGTGTCGGTGAAACTCCCGATGCGCCTGACGAACGTGCTGTCGCTCGGCGACGCTCTGCTGGGCCGCGGCGCCCGGGGTCTGGTGCTCTACAACCGCTTCTTCGAGCCCGACATCGACATCGAGAAGATGTGCTTCGTGAACGGCGATCCGTTCAGCGAGCCGACTGAGCTGCGCAACGTGCTTCGCAGCACGGCGTTGTGCGCCCATGCGCTGCCGCAGTTGGACATCGCCGTTTCGACGGGTGTGCACGACGGTGCCGCCGCCGTCAAGGCCCTGTTGTGCGGCGCCGCTGCGGTGCAGGTCTGCACGGCCATCCACCGTCACGGCTACGAGGTGATCGGCACGATCAACCGCTTCATCGACGAGTGGGCCGCCCGCCAGGGCTTCGATTCGCTCGGGGAGTTCTGCGGCCGCATGGACTACGGCTCCTCGGAGGGCGAGTTCTACCAGCGGGTGCAGTACATGAAGTATTTCCCCCACGGCGAGGAGTAACCGCCTTCGGAAACGAAAAACCCCGGACGCTTCGAAAAGCTCCGGGGTTTTCCGTTATTCGGCGGCCGTTTCCGCATCGAATGTTTCGTCGAAGAGCCTCCGCAGTCGCTGCGGGTCGCGGATGATCGCCCGGAGCTCTTCGAGCCGCCGGGCATTGTCCGATTCCGCGATCCAGAGCCGCAGGTAGCCGCCTTCGGCATATTTCTTTTGCAGGTGGGCTAGACAGCGTGCGTAATGCCCCTCGCGGTCCAGCGCGGGGTAGTTCGCCAGTCCGTACTGCACCGTGCGGCGGACGATCGTCGCGGGGTCGATCACCCGGTCGGCCTCGGCCACGATGCGGCCGTAGATTGTGCGGGGCGGATGGTCCGACGATGCACGGTGGTCCTCCACGGCTTCGCGCATTATCCCGATCTGCTCTTCGGTGAACCGGCGGCGGAGTTCCGTATCTTCCGCGAGAATGCGTCCGGCGTCGATGTGGTGGCGTTCGCGTCCATTCGCCAGCCCCGTGTCGTGGTAGGCGGCGACGGTGTAGACCATATCTGTGTCTACGTCGTAGCGGGCGGCCAGCGCGAGGCTCTGCGCAATGACCGTGCGCACATGGTCCGTGCCGTGGGCGCGGTCGAAATGTTCGTAACGGGGGATGATCTCGGCCTCGATGTAGGCCACGAGCGATGGATCGGGTCGTTTCATACGGCGAAGATACATAAAAATTTGTTACCTTGAGTGTAGAGGATTTTGCCGAATCCTGCGCAATTCGGTTTTGGACCCGTCCGGCCTTTTATGTATCTTTGGCTTCGCCTTAGATACTTTCGCTCGGCAATGTTCAAATAAATTTGACATTGCCCTCGCTTATCCGTATTTTGGCTCCGGCGCCGTAACGGCGCTTTTAGGGTGTCGGGACCTTTTGCCGGGCCGCCCGCAATCCGGCTTTGGAACCATTCGTTCTTATTCCATCGCAGAATCTTTCAGATACTCTCGCTCGGCAAAATGCAAGTAAACTTGCTTTTGCCCTCGCTTATCCGTATCTTTGTCCCCGGTTAAAGTTCGGGTTATGAAAACAACGGCGGAACTCAAGGAGATAGCGCAGTTCATCGCCGAGTATGCCACCCGGCTGATGGGGTCGGGCGTCCACACATCCCGTGTGGTGCGCAACTCCAAACGGCTGGGCGAGGCGCTCGGAGTGCGGGTGATCGTTTCGGCGTTCCAGCGGGTCGTGACCTTTTCGGTCTGCGACGACGAAAGCGGCGAGATATACAGCGAGGTGGCCGACATCCCGCCCTTGCCGATCAGCTTCGAACTGAACGCCGAGCTGAGCGCCCTGAGCTGGGAGGCTTTCGACCGCCGCCTGCCGCTTGCGGAGATCCGGGCCCGCTATGCCGACATCATCGCCCGGCCGCGCCTCGATCCCATCTTCACGCTTATCCTCGTGGGCTTTGCCAACGCCTCGTTCTGCCGGCTGTTCGGCGGCGACTGGTTCGCCGTGAGCATCGTCTTCACGGCCACGCTGCTGGGATTCTTCCTCCGCCAGCGGATGCAGGCCCGGGGATTCAACCACTATGTCATTTTCATCGCCTCGTCGTTCGCGGCCTCGATGTACGCCTCGGTGGCGCTGATGTTCGACACCACCTCCGAGGTGGCCCTCGCCACGAGCGTTCTCTTCCTCATTCCCGGCGTGCCGCTCATCAACGGCGTGATCGACATCGTCGAGGGGCACGTGCTGAACGGCATCGCCCGCCTTGCGTCGGCCCTGATGCTGATAATCTGCATCGCCATCGGGCTGTCGTGCACGCTGATGATCGTTAAAAACGGATTGCTATGATGCTGCCCGAAATTCTCTCCGACGGATTCTTCGCCGCCGTTGCGGCCATCGGCTTCGGGGCCATTTCCGATCCCCCGATGCGGGCCTTTCCGGTCATCGCGCTGCTGGCCGCCGTGGGCCATGCCCTGCGCTTCGTGCTGATGCAGGGCGGGGTGGACATCGCCACGGCGTCGCTCTGCGCGTCGGTCGTGATCGGCGTGGGCAGCCTCCTGCTGGGCGGCCGCATCCGCTGTCCGATGACCGTGCTGTTCATTCCGGCGCTGCTCCCGATGATCCCGGGCATGTATGCCTACAAGACGGTCTTCGCAACGATCATGTTCATGCAGCACCTGGGCGATGCGGCGGCCAGCGCCCAGTATTTGCAGGAGATCCTGCGCAATGGCTTCGTGACTTTCTGTGTGATCTTCATGCTGGCGGCAGGTGCCGCGGCTCCGATTTTCCTGTTTAACAAGCGCGCCCATTCGCTGACGCGCGACAAAAAACACATCTCCGAACAATGAATGTTTTCTGGCAGACGATCGCCGGCTATAATGCCGCTACATGGCCCTTGCAGGCATTGCTGGTCGTCGCGGGCATCGTGCTCACGGCGTTGCTGTACCGCCGGCCTTCGCCGCGCGTGAAGGTGGCGATGAAAGTTTATCTCGCCCTGCTCAACGGCTGGATCGCCGTGGCCTATTACCTCTGGGCCTGCGCCGAGCGTCCTTACAGCGGGGTGATGGCGCTGTTCTGGGGCGTGATGGCCGCCGTGTGGATTTACGATATTGCGGTGAATTACACCACGTTCGAGCGGACCCGCAAGCACGACCGCATTGCGTTCGTCTTCTACCTCATGCCGTTCGTCTACCCGCTCTTCTCGCTGCTGCGGGGATTGGAGTTCCCGATGGTCACCTCGCCCGTCATGCCCTGCTCGGTGGCGGTCTTCACCATCGGGCTGCTGCTCGCTTTCTCGAAACGGGTGAATCTGTTCGTGATTCTTTTCCTCTGCCATTGGGCGTTGGTGGGCTTTTCGAAGATCTATTTCTTCGGCATCCCCGAGGATTTGCTGTTGGCCAGCGCGTCGGTTCCGGCTCTGTACCTCTTTTTCAAGGAGTATATCGACCTCAATTTCCACCGCGACACCAAGCCCGACCTTCGGGTGATGAATTTCCTGCTGGCGGCCATGTGCACCGCCCTCGGGGTCTTCTTCTCCGTGACTATCTGGCAGCAGTTTATCGGTTAGAGGGCTGAAAAAATCCCTCTCGGGTTGTCCGGAGGGATTTTTTGTCGTAGTGCGTTGTCTCCTACTTGGCGTAGGCTACGGCGCGCGTTTCGCGGATGACGGTGATCTTCACCTGACCCGGATACGTCATTTCGTCCTGGATCTTCTTGGCGATGTCGTGCGACAGTCCCTCCGACTCCTGGTCCGAGAGCTTGTCGGCTCCGACGATCACACGCAGCTCGCGTCCGGCCTGAATGGCGTAGGTCTTCACCACGCCGGGATACGACAGGGCGATGTCCTCCATCTCTTTCAGACGCTTGATGTAGCTCTCGACCACCTCGCGGCGTGCGCCGGGGCGTGCGCCCGAAATGGCGTCGCAGACCTGGATGATCGGGGCGATGAGCGAAGTCATCTCCACCTCGTCGTGGTGGGCGCCGATGGCGTTGCAGACCTCGGGTTTCTCCTTGAACTTCTCGGCGAGCTTCATGCCGATGATTGCGTGCGGCAGTTCCGGTTCGTCGTCGGGCACCTTGCCGATGTCGTGCAGCAGACCTGCGCGGCGGGCGATCTTGGGATTGAGGCCCAGTTCGGCGGCCATGATGCCTGCGAGGTTGGCCGTCTCCCGGGCGTGCTGCAACAGGTTCTGACCGTAGGACGAGCGGTATTTCATCTTGCCGATCATGCGGATCAGCTCGGGGTGCAGTCCGTGGATGCCCAGGTCGATCGTCGTGCGCTTGCCCACCTCGACGATCTCCTCCTCGATCTGTTTCTGGACTTTGGCCACCACCTCCTCGATACGGGCGGGGTGGATGCGGCCGTCGGTGACGAGCTGGTGCAGGGCCAGACGCGCGATCTCGCGGCGCACGGGATCGAATCCCGAAAGGATGATCGCCTCGGGGGTGTCATCGACGATGATCTCGATGCCCGTCGCGGCCTCCAGGGCGCGGATGTTGCGGCCCTCGCGGCCGATGATGCGGCCCTTGACCTCGTCGCTCTCGATGTTGAAGACCGTCACGGCGTTTTCGATGGCCGTCTCGGTCGCCACGCGCTGGATCGACGCCACGATGATGCGCTTGGCCTCTTTCGTGGCCGTCATCTTCGCCTCTTCGATCGTCTCGTTGATGTAGGCGGCGGCTTCGGTCTTGGCCTCGGCCTTCATGTTCTCGATCAGGATGTTCTTGGCATCCTCCGAGCTCATGCCCGAGATCTGTTCCAGACGCACGTTCTGTTCGCGCTGCATCTGGTCCATCTCCTCCTTCTTGTGTTCGAGGATTTGCAGCTGGTTCTGCATCTGCTCCTTCAGCCGGTCGTTGTCGCGGAGCTTGTTCTCCAGTTCGCGCTGCTGGTTCTGGAGGTTCTGCTCGATCTGCTTGGCGCGCTGTTCGCTCTGGGCGATCTTCTGGTTGCGTTCGTTGACCTGGCGGTCGTATTCGCTCTTGAGTTGTATGAACTTCTCTTTTGCCTGGAGGATGCGCTCCTTCTTGATCATCTCTCCTTCGGCCTCGGCCTCCTTCACGGCGGCTTCGCGGCGCTTGCGGATCGACGTTTTGACCACGAGGTTGGTGACAACCGCGTAGACCGCAACGGCGACCACGGCAGAGATGCAGGCAGTCAAAATGATGGTATACATTGACTTTTACGTGTTTTTGGTTGTTATTATTAGGGTTTCTTGTGTAGTCATAAAAAAACCGCATAGGATTCCTTAGTCTCGTTTGACGAATCTGCCGATCAGTCATGTGTGGGGGCTCCGACAATCGCAATCTTCCAACGGTACGCCGTAACGTACTCCCCCGAAGGGTAGTAAGGCCTGATTTTGAAGCGCCCTGAGTTGCCCCAATTTAATAAATGTTCAGTTTCGCAAAGCTTTAAGGAATCTATGCGGGTAGATTCTTGTATGTAAAAGAACGTTTTTCGCCGATGCGTACCGCCTTCGGGGGGTCACCCTTTCAGGTCGTTGAGATACGTATCTATTTCCGTGCCGATTTTTTCCAGCTGCCGGAGATCTTCGCTGTCCACCTCGCGGCTCTGGCGCATTCCGACGTTCGCAATGGCGAACTGCAACGCGGTTATCGACAGGTAGTCCTGGTCGTTCCAGTCCTTGATGTTCCGTTGTTTTATTTGTGCGAGGTAGTTGTTCACCTCCCGTTCGGCCAGCCGGTACACCTCTTCTTTTTCGCGTTCGATATTGAGCTGATAGCTTTTTCCCGCTATTTTGAGGGTTATCGACTGTTTTGCCATTTTTTCTCTCCTTTCGTTTCGTTCTCTGTCTCCTCCTCTTCCGGGGCTGCCTTATCGGGCCTCCGGCGCTGCCGGTTGCTGCCCCAGCAGCGCGATGCACTTGTCCACCTCCCGCATAAGACGGTTGACGCGCGCCCGCGCTTTTTCCCGGTTCCGGCTCTCTCCCGCAAGACCTTCGGTCAGCTGCATGCGCGCCAGCTCGCCGTCCAGCTCCCGGACACGCTCTTCCAGCGTACGTTTCTCCGCGCGGAGCGTCTCCCGCTGTGCCGTCAGTTCCGCACAAAGTTCCGACAGCCGTCTGTGGTCGTCGATGAGCTGCTTTACGCGGGCTTCGAGATTCGTTATCACGCTTTTGTCGGCCATGTCTTCGGATCGAGTTCCGGTTTACTTTATCGAAGGTAGGAAAAAAGCGGACGATTCCAAAACGGGACTGTGTACGATCCGCAAAACTCTCCGACCTGCTAAAAGTGTCGTTACGACATCAAAGGTAGGAAAAAAACCGGACGATTCCAAAACGGAATGCATGCGGTCCGGCAAAATTTTCCGGCCTGAAGTGTCGTTACGACACCAAAGGTAGGAAAAAAACGGGGAAAAGCCAAAAATTATTTTGTGCGTACTTCGCCGTAGAGATCGTAATCGGCTGCCGACGTGACCTCCGCTTCGTAGAAGTGTCCGCGCAGGAGCCGTCTCCCGCCGACGGGTATCAGAATCTCCTGATCCACCTCCGGGGAGTCGTATTGCGTGCGTCCGACGTAGAAATCGCCCTGGCGCGAGTCGATTATGACCCGTTCGGTGCGTCCCACGCGGCGGCGGTTGTTTTCGAGCGAAATCTCGTTTTGCAGGGCCATGATGCGCTCCACGCGCTCCTGTTTCACGGCCTCCGGCACGTCGTCGCGGAGCTGCTCGGCCGAATAGGTCCCCTCCTCCTCGGAGTAGGCGAAGACCCCGAGCCGCTCGAAACGCACCTCGCGCACGAACTCCAGAAGCTCTTCGAAATCGGCTTCCGTCTCGCCCGGATAACCTACGAGCAGCGTCGTGCGCAGCGCGAGGTCCGGAATGGCCGTGCGCAGACGGCGGATCAGCTCCATCGCCTCGGCCTTGGTGTGACGGCGGTGCATGGCCGCGAGCTGGGCGTCGGAGATGTGCTGGAACGGAATGTCGAGGTATTTGCAGATTTTGGGCTCCGCGGCCATCACTTCGATCACCTCGTCGGGGAAAGCGGCGGGGTAGGCGTAGTGGAGGCGTATCCACGCGATGCCGTCGATGCGGCACAGGCGGCGCAGCAGCTCGGCCAGCATCCGCCGTCCGTAGAGGTCGATGCCGTAATAGGTCGTGTCCTGCGCGATGACCATCAGCTCCCGAACTCCTTGTGCGGCGAGTTTGCGGGCCTCCTCCTCCAGCTCCTCCATCGGGACGGAGACGTGGCCGCCGCGGATGAGCGGAATGGCGCAGTAGCCGCATTTCCAGTTGCAGCCCTCCGAGATTTTCAGGTAGGCGTAGTGCTTCGGGGTGGTCAGGCGGCGTTTGGTGGCCAGCGCGGGGTCCTCCGAGGCCCCCAGGGCGCGGACGATGCCGTCCCACGTGCGGGCGCCGAAGTATTCGTCCACCTCGGGAATCTCGGCCCGCAGTTCGTCGGCGTAGCGTTCCGAAAGGCATCCCACGACGAACAGCCGTTCGATCTTCCCGGCCTGCTTGGCCGCCGCCGCGCGCAGGATCATGTCGATCGACTCCTGTTTGGCGTCGCCGATGAATCCGCAGGTGTTGATCACCACTACTTTGGCGTCGGTGCGGTCGCTGTCGAAGAGGACCTCGTACCCGGCGGCTGCGAGCCGCGCCATCAGGTGCTCCGAATCGACGGTGTTCTTCGAACAGCCGAGCGTGATGACGTTAATTCTTTTCATCTCCGAACAGCGCGTTGACGAACTCCTGGCGGTCGAAGATGCGCAGCTGGTCGATGCCTTCGCCGATGCCGATGTAGCGGACCGGAATGTGGAACTGGTCGCTGATGCCGATCACCACGCCGCCCTTGGCTGTGCCGTCCAGCTTGGTGATGGTGAGCGAGGTGACCTGCGTAGCCTGCGTGAACTGCTTGGCCTGCTCGAAGGCGTTCTGGCCCGTCGAGCCGTCGAGCACGAGCATCACTTCGTGCGGAGCTCCGGGGATGACCTTCGCCATGACGTTGCGGATTTTCGTCAGTTCGTTCATCAGGTTGACCTTGTTGTGCAGACGCCCGGCGGTGTCGATCAGCACCACGTCGGCGCCGTTGGACTTGGCCGAGGTGAGCGTGTCGAAAGCCACCGACGCGGGGTCGGAGCCCATCTGCTGACGGATCATCGTCGCTCCGGCGCGGTCGGCCCACACTTGCAGCTGGTCGATGGCCGCGGCGCGGAACGTGTCCGCCGCGCCGATCCAGACCTTGCGGCCCGCCTTGGTGAGCTGCGCGGCGAGTTTGCCGATGGTGGTGGTCTTGCCGGCGCCGTTGACGCCCACGACCATCACCACGTAGGGCTGGCCCTCGGCGGCGTCGAGCCCGAAGTGCTCCGACGAGCCGTGCGCATCCTCCATCAGGGCGGTGATCTCCTCGCGCAGGATCGACTGCAACTCCGAGGCGTTCATGTACTTGTCCCGGGCGACGCGCTCCTCGATGCGGCGGATGATCTTCACGGTGGTCTCCACGCCCACGTCCGACGAAATGAGCACCTCTTCGAGGTCGTCCAGTACGTCGGCATCGACCGTCGAGCGGCCCGCCACGGCGCGCGCCAGTTTCGAGAAGAGTCCCGTCTTGGTCTTTTCCAGCCCGGCGCTGAGCTCCTGCTGCTGTTTGCGCGCCTGCTCCTCGGAGGGCGGCGTATCCTGTTTCTTTTTGAAAATATCGAAAAATGCCATGTCTTTGCGGTTAATTTCTGCAAAGATATGAATAAGCGAGGGCAATGTCAAATTTTTATTTTGAACATTGCCGAGCGGGAGTATCTAAGGCGCAGCCGAAGATACGAAAAAGTCGGAAAGTTTCGCAGATCGCTGCGGTCCGGCAGAATTTTCCGCTTGTCTGAAAGTGCCGTTACGGCACCGACATCAAAGGTAAACAAGAATGTTTGAAAAAAAACGTTATATTTGCGGAGGATGAACCTCCGCTTGGATAGGCGGCGCCTCGGCATGGTCAAATAAATTTGCCTCTGCTCTCGGCTTGCACTATCATTGTCCAACATATGTTATATATTATAATGATGAAAAGAACCATTCTGCTGTTGTTCGCGGCGTTGTGCGGCGCTTTGACCGCCGCCGCGCAGGACCTGATCGTGAAGACCGACGCCACGAAGATCGAAGCCAAGGTGATCGAAATCACCCCCGAGGCGGTGCGCTACAAACGTTTTTCGAATCCCGACGGTCCGACCTATGTGCTGCCCGTCAAGGAGATACACTATATCCAGTACGCCAACGGCGAAAAGGAGTATTACACCAGGACCATCCCTGCGACGCCGCTGACCCCGGCCACCCCGGCGCAATCCGCTCCGGCCGAAACCCCGGCTGCCGGACCTGCGACGCAGACGCCCGCCGGACGTTATGTGCTCAAACAGTACGAGATCGGCGAGCTGTATGACCAGAACGGCATCCGGGGCGTCATCTGCCAGCTTTCGGACGACGGCATGCACGGGCTGGTGATGTCGCTCGACGAGATCTACCTCCATTGGAGCGAGTTCCGCAAGCCCGACCTGCGTGTGGTCGGCGCCGACAGCCGGACCGACGGGGCGGAAAACATGGAGAAAGTGGCGCAGTACATCGCCGCCAACAACCTTACGTGGGATGATTTCCCGGCTTTCAAGTGGTGCCGGGACAAGGGCGAGGGGTGGTACCTGCCCGCCATCGACGAGATGCTGACCATCGGCCACAACTACAACGGCGGAACGCGCGTGCAGAACAACCGCCAGGCGCGCAACAAGTTCAACGACGCGCTCAAGGATGCCGACGGCAAGCGCATGGACCGGCTGGGCTACTATTTCTCATCGACCGAGATGGACGAGAAGAGCGCCTATACGACCCACATGGGCATCGAACCTCCCTACGTGATCGAGATTCCGAAATACAACAAGTTCCTCGTGCGCGCCGTGCATAAGTTCTGACGCCGGGGGCCGGACGGAAAATCGGTGCACTCCTTTCGGGGTGCACCGATTCGTATTTCTGCGGGTCGCGTCAGAGGCTTTCGATCAGCGTCCGCAGCTTGGGGATGATTACGCTCCAGTCGTAATGTTCGCGCACGTACGCCGGGCCTTTTTCGCTCATCGTGCGGCGCAGTTCGGGATCGGAGATCAGGCGGTGGAGTTTGTTGCGGAAATCCCGGCTGCTGTCGTACCAGAACGCCGCTCCGCTCGACTTGCAGTGGTCTTTCATCACGCGGCTCCGGCCGTTGACCAGCAGCGGCACGCGGTTCTGCATGGCTTCGAGCATCAGCAGCGAGAGGCTCTCCATGCGCGACGGATTGACCATCACCGTGGCGTGACGGATGATGGCGCTCTTTTCTTCGTCGGAAACGTATCCCGTGAAAATGATGTCGGGAGAGTCGGAACGCTCGATGTCGAGTTCCGTGCCGCCCACCATCACCAGTTTGATTTCTCCGCCGTGTTCCTTCTTGTAGCGCAGGAAGTCGGGGATCACCCGGGTCGTCTTCGACGGCGTGATGCGCCCGAGATAGAGCACATATTGGTCGGGCAGTCCGTATTTGGCCTTGACCCCCCCCCAATCCGCTTCCGGAGCCTCTTCGATGCCGCACCCTACCAGGCTGTTCGGGGCCAGCGAGGCGCCGAACGCCCGGCGGCAGAGCTGCCGCTCGGCCGCAGTGTTGAAGGCGATGTGCCTTACGCGGGTGAACATCGGGGCGTTGATGCTGTAATAGAGCGGTTTGTCGGGGTGGACCAGGGGAATGAGGATCGTCTTTTCGGGGGCGATCGTCGAGCCCAGCACCGGCTGGCTGAAATAGAAATTCATGAAAAGGAAAGCCGCATATTCATCCTTGTGCCGTTCGATGAACTCCAACATCTGAGGCGTATGGTCCTCCTGCGACTCGTAGTAGCGTTTTTCGGCTTCGAGGCTCATGGTCCATTCGGGATGCAGCGAGGAGATCACGCCCAGCAGCCCCATTTTGGCCAGTTGCAGGCGGATGCGGCGGGCCGTCTTGCACTTCTTGCGGTAGAGCCCGTGGTGCTCTCCGTCGATGGGTGCGGGTTTGAACCGGCGGACCGTGACGCCGTTGACGGTGCTGACCCCTTCGGGGTAGTCGCTGGCGGGGTCCCGGAAGATTCGGGTCGTTGTGGTAAGCACTTCCACGTCGTAATAGGGTCGCAATCGTTCAGCCAGCATGCGGCAGTGGACTTCTGCGCCGCCGTTGACTTCGACTCCGTAGCGAATGATGATGAATGCTATTTTCTTCATGAAACACGTCGTAATCTCCCGGACGGAACCGACCGGATCGGGCCGTCTGGAAATTTTTCGGATAAAAGTAGCAAAAATATTTCAATCGCGGTGTTTTCGGCCCCTGAAAACACAAAGGGCATCCCGAAAGATGCCCTTTGTATTTAAGAGTCGAGCTCTTAAAATACGCTATTTCTTCTCCTCGAAGAACTCTTTGATCTGGTCGTTGGGGACGATGCCTTCCTTGAACATGTAGGCTCCGGTCTTCTCCGACTTGACCATCTTGATGCACTTGGTGAACTGCTTACCCGTGCCGGTTTTCAGTGTTGCGACTACTTTCTTTGCCATAAAGCTCTCTTAACTATTTGATTTCACGGTGAACGGTGACGCGCTTGAGGAACGGATTGTACTTTTTGCGCTCCAGACGGTCGGGGGTGTTTTTCTTGTTCTTGGTGGTGATGTAACGGGACATTCCCGCAACGCCGCTCTCTCTTTGTTCGGTGCACTCGAGGATGACCTGAACTCTGTTGCCTTTCTTTGCCATTGGTTACTCGTTGTTTTTAGTACACGCTTTTGGGTGCGGCAGCTTCGCGCAGGGCGACTGCAAGACCCTTCTTGTTGATTGTTTTCATACCGGCGGCCGTTACCTTCAGGGTAATCCAGCGGCCCTCCTGCTCCGACCAGAAACGCTTGGTTTTCAGATTGGGACTGAATTTGCGCTTGGTCTTGTGGTGCGAGTGCGAAACGTTGTTGCCCACGATCGCTACCTTGCCTGTGATTTCGCAAACTTTCATTATTCGATAGATTTTTGGTTAAAACCCGATTAGGGGAGTGCAAATATACAACCTTTTCGTCAAATACCAATAATCCCCGGCTTTTTTTATTCGGTGCGGGGCGTGAGGATTTCGTCCGGAGCCTCTATTTTCCGTTGAGGCAGTCGCGCAGCAGGCCGACGGCAAAGGCGCTGGCGCGGTCGATGATCTGCCCGCGGTCGGTTCCGCATTGTTTGAGCAGGGCGACCGTGCGCTCGGGCGAGCTGACGGCGATCCAGACCGTGCCGACGGGTTTTTCGGCCGAGCCGCCCGTGGGCCCGGCGATGCCGGTGGTGGCGACGGCGTAGTCGGCGTCTGCCGCGCGGCGGGCTCCTTCGGCCATCTGACGGGCCACCTGTTCGCTCACGGCGCCGTAGCGTTCGATGTCCGCGGGATTCACGCCCAGCAGTTTCACCTTGGATTCGTTGCTGTACGACACCACGCCGCAGCGGAAATAGGCCGATGCGCCGGGTATGGCCGTGAAGCGCGCCGCGATGGCGCCTCCCGTGCAGCTTTCGGCCGTGGCGAGGGTCAGTCCGCGTTCGGTGAGGATCTTGTGCACCAGCTCCTGCATCGTGGCGGTCTCGAATCCGATGATGTTGTGGGGGATGAGCTTGCGCAGGGCTTCGAACTGACGTTCGATCTCGCGGGCGACGCTCTCGCCTTCGACCTCGTAGGCCGACAGGCGCAGCCGCACGGCTCCCGGATTGGGCAGGTAGGCCAGTTTCAGGTAGGGGGGCAGGGCGTTCTCCCATGCCTCGATCCGCTTGGCCAGCATCGACTCGGGAAGCCCGGCGGTGATCATCGTGCGGTGGACGATCTGGCGCAGCGCGAAACGGGCTTTCAGCCGCGGCATCACCTCGTCCTCCATCAGGTGCTCCATCTCGAACGGTACGCCCGGGAGCGACACCGCGACGTGTCCGTCGCGTTCGAACCACATGCCCGGGGCCGTGCCGTGGGCGTTGAACAGCACCGTGCAGCACGCGGGGACCATCGCCTGCGAGCGGTTCAGTTCGTTGAACTCGATGCCCCGTTCGGCGAGCATCTTTTCTACGTGGCCGGCGACCCGCTGATCGTAGCGCATCTCGCTGCGGAACATCTCCGCGAGGGTCTTCTTGGTGATGTCGTCCTTCGTGGGGCCGAGGCCGCCGGTGATGACGGTGACCTCCGAAGCGGACATGGCGCGTCCGACGGCTTCGACGATCTGCGTGCGGTCGTCGCCGATCGAGAGCTTCTCGCGGACCACGATGCCCGCGGCGTTGAGGTGTTTGGCGATGGAGACCGAATTGGTGTCCACGATCTGGCCGATGAGGATTTCGTCGCCGATGGTGATGATGGTTGCCTTCATGGGTGGAGTTATTTTTGCCCGGAGCCGGGATGACGCTCCTCCTCCGGCTTGCCGTCGGATGTCTCCCCGGCGGTTTCGGCAGGCTCCGGACCGGATGTTTCGGGATTTTCCCCGTTTTTCATCGATTCCTCGGCGGCGCGCATGGCGGCCAGCTCTTCGGCCTCGGCGATCAGCGCGCGGCATACGTTCCGGACCAGTCCGGGACCTTCGTAGATATATCCCGTGTAGAGCTGCACGAGGTCGGCCCCGGCGTTGAGCATCGCCCGCACGTCGTCGGCCGACATCAGTCCGCCCACGCCGATGATGGGGTAGGTGCCGCCCGAGCGGGTGTGGATGCGGCGCACGATCTCCACGGCGCGGCGGGTGAGGGGCGCTCCGCTGAGGCGGCCGCTGCCGATCTTTTCGAGCGTCGTGCGGCTGGTCCGCAACCCCTCGCGGCCGTGCGAGCCGTTGGTGGCCACGATGCCGTCGAGCGGCGTCTCCATCAGTACGTCGGTGATCCGGTCGATCACCTCGTCCGTCATGTCGGGCGAGATTTTGAGCATGACCGGCCGGTACTGGTTCTGCCCGCGGCGGAAGTCGAACAGCGGGTTGAGTATCTGAAGAATGTGTTCGCGCGTGTGCGTTGCCCCTTCGCGGCAGGAGTTGTCGCAGCTGATGTTCACGGTGAAGTAGTCCGCATACTGGTAGAGGTTGCGGAAGAGTTTCAGGTAGTCGGCCGGGGCGTTCTCGGCCGGGGTCGAGGTGTTCTTGCCGATGTTGCACCCCACGATCACCCCGCCGTGCGGACGCCGCAGGTGGCGGATGGCGGTTTCGAGGCCGCGGTTCGAAAGTCCGATGCGGTTGATGATGGCGTTGTCCTTCGGGAGCCGGAAGACCCTCGGGCGGGGATTTCCCGCCTGGGGGCGGGGCGTGACGGTGCCCACCTCGACGAATCCGAATCCCAGGGCGGCCAGTTCGCGGTAGGCTTCGCCGTTGCGGTCGAATCCCGCGGCGATTCCCACCGGATTGGCGAACCGCATGCCGAAGACCTCGCGTTCGAGCGCCGGATGCTCCACGGCGTAGCATTTGCGCAGGAGCCAGCGGCCCCCGGGGATCAGCCCGAAGATGCGCAGCATCAGCAGGACGATGTGGTGGGCCCGCTCGATGTTGAGCGAGAAGAGCAGGGGTTTTATGATCCTTCGGTACATGACGCGGCAAAGGTACTAAAAAGTCGGATGGGTGCAAAACCGAAATGTGTGCGGTTCGGCAGAACCTTCCGACGGGATAAACGGGTCGTTACGACCCCAAAGGTAGTAAAAATTGACTAACGATGTACGACTTCGGCCGTTATGTGGCGGGCGCGGAACCGGACCGGAATCCCGGTGACTTCCCGTCGCCCCTGAAACCCGCCTCTTAGGCGGGCGGGGGTCAGAAGTATTCGCGGCGGTAGGCGTAGCGGTCGCGCAGGGATTCGAAGTCGCCGGGGTGTTCTTTGAGCCGGCGGCTTTCGGCTCCGATGTCGTAGACGCCGCCGATGGTGTCGCAAAGTTCCTGCCACGCGATTGGCCGGGGTGCGGACGGCGCCGCTTCGGGCGGATACCACCCTTCGAGCGGCAGTCCGAAACAGCGCGCCAGCGCCGCTACGGACATCGCCGTGGCGTTGGCTTTGCCCTGCTCCGAGTAACCCGCGATGTGGGGCGTTGCGAGCAGGGCTTTTCCCAGCAGCTCCGGATCGAGGTCCGGTTCGTGCTCCCAAACGTCGAGGGCCCATTCGAGACCGCTCCGGAGCAGGGCTGCGCCGTCAACCACCTCCCCGCGCGAGGAGTTCATCACGACGGCGCCGGGTTTCATCCGCCGGAACAGCTCCTCGCCGGCCATGCGGCGCGTCGTGTCGTCGAGCGGGGTGTGGAACGTGAGGATGTCGGCCTCGCGGGCCACCTCCTCCAGCGGCAGGAATCCGCACCGCTCCCGCTCCTCGCGCGGCGGGTCGCAGCAGAGAACGCGGAATCCCCACGCTTCGGCATAGGTTTTGACGAGCGACCCGACGTGTCCCACGCCCACGACGCCCAGCGTCCGCTCTGCGGGCTGCCAGCCTTGTGTGCGGGAGAGGTGGACGAGCGCGGCGGCGACCCATTGCAGGACGCCCCGGGCGTTGCATCCGGCGGCCGTCGTGACCGTGATTCCGTGCGCTGCGCACCACGCCGTGTCGATGTGGTCGAATCCGATGGTCGCCGTGGCGACGAGGCGCACCCGCGAACCGGCGAGCAGCGCCGCGTCGCACCGCGTGCGGGTGCGGGTCAGGAGCGCGTCGGCGTCGCGGACATCGGCGGCCGAAATGGCCTTTCCGGGGAGATAACGCACCTCGGCGAAAGGTTCCAGAACCCCTTTCAGGAAGGGAATGGCGCTGTCGGCTATGATTTTCATGGTATGGACGTTTTTTTCTTTCGTTCCTTTACGGGAAACAAATATAGACAAAAATTGAATTTTTCGCACCTCCGGTGTCGCCGCGACGCTTTTTTGTCCGTCGGAAGGTTTTGCCGGGGCGCGCAGTCCGATTTTGAATCCATTCGATTTTTTTCTATCTTTGGTGTCGTAACGACACTTTTAGGGGTCGGATGGTTTTGCAAAGCCGTATGCGATTCGGGTTTGGAATCACCGGGTTTTTTGCTATCTTTGTAGATTCTTAAATTTCATTATGGAACAGAAACCCTTCGATCCGGATGGCGTCGGCGTGGACAACGGAACCTATTTCGGGCTTCCGTTCGAGCCCGAAACGGCGGAACTGGTGCTGATTTCGGCGCCGTGGGACGTGACGGTCTCCTACGGAGCCGGAACGGCCTATGCTCCCGACGCCGTCATCGAAGCCTCGACGCAGCTGGATTTTTACGACCCGCTGGCCCCCGGGGCCTGGCGCCGCGGCATCGCCACGGCCGACGTGGACTATTCGCTGCTGGAGTCTTCGCAGCGCCTGCGTGTCGATGCCTCGCGGGTGATCGACCATCTCGAAGGGGGCGGGTGCCTCGAAGACGACTATGTCGTGCGCAAGGTCCGCCGCGTGAACGAGGGCTGTGCGGCCATGAACGCCAACATCGGGGCGCAGGCCGTGCGCTGGCTCGACGCGGGCAAGATCGTGGGGCTCGTGGGCGGCGACCATTCGACGCCCTACGGGCTGATCCGCGCTCTGAGGGCCCGTCACGAGGCGTTCGGCATCCTGCATATCGACGCCCACTGCGACCTGCGCGACGCTTACGAGGGTTTTGAATTTTCCCATGCGTCGATCATGTTCAACGTCCTGCGCGACGTGCCGCAGGTCAGCCGGATCGCTCAGGTCGCCGTGCGCGATTTCAGCGAGGCGGAGGCCGCGATGGCCGCTTCGTCGGAGCGTATCGCCACGTTCGACGACCTCTCGCTGGCCGCTGCGGAGTTCCGCGGCGAGACGTGGGACGCCCAGTGCCGCCGCATCGTCGGGACGCTGCCCGCCGAGGTCTACGTGAGCTTCGACATCGACGGACTCTCTTTCGACAACTGCCCCCATACGGGTACGCCCGTCTGCGGGGGGCTCTCTTTCAACCGGGCCGTCTACCTGATCGACACGCTGGTCCGCTCGGGCCGCCGCATCATCGGATTCGATGTGGTGGAGGTGTGCCCCGCGGCCGACGACCGGATCGACGCCATCACCGGGGCCCGCATCCTGTGGAAACTCTGCGGGCAGGCGCTCAAATCGAACGAAAAACCAAACAACGAATAAGCAAATGCGACTGTTTTCGATGTATCGCTGGGTGCGCCAGCGACATATGATGGGGCTTCGCGGCCGTAATTTTCTGGAGGCTCCGTGGGCCGGCGGCGTAGTGCTGCTCGCGTGCGTGATCCTCGCCATGCTGCTGGCCAACCTGCCCGGCACCAAGGTTTACTATCATCACCTGCTCGAAACCGACCTCTCGCTGATGGTCCGCTCTCCGGACGGACTGATCGACTGGATCTTCCCCCGGGGCATGACCGTCGAGAAGTTCATCAACGACGGGCTGATGGTGATCTTCTTCTTCGCCGTGGGGCTCGAAATCAAGCGCGAGATCGTCTGCGGACAGCTTTCGTCCGTGCGGCGGGCGATTCTTCCGGTGCTGGCCGCCGCGGGCGGCATGCTGGCTCCGGCCATCGTTTTCACGCTCTTCAACCACGGTACGGCCGCCGCCAACGGCTGGGGAATCCCCACAGCCACGGACATCGCCTTTGCCATCGGCATCCTCTCGATGCTGGGCGACCGCGTTCCCGTGTCGCTCAAAATCTTCCTCACGGCGCTGGCCGTCGCCGACGACCTGGGGGCCATTCTGGTCATCGCGCTCTTCTACGGCGGGACGGTTCAGATCGGCTGCCTGCTGGTGGCGCTGGCCATCATGCTCGGGGTCTACTTCATGAAGCAGATGGGCGAGAAGCGGATGTTCTCCTACCTGGTGCCGGCCTTCGTGGTGTGGGGACTGTTCTACTATTCGGGGGTGCACTCGACCATCTCGGGAGTGGCGATGGCCCTGCTGATCCCGATGGAACCCCGTTACAGCAAGGAGTACTTCGCCCATAAGATGCGCTGGCTCAAAGGGCTGATGCTCTCGGCCGCCACCCACGAGGATTTCCCCAACGAGGAGCAGCGCTTCTACCTGCGGCGCATGCACGACCTGTCGGCCAACTCCGTGGGCATGAGCTACCGGCTGGAACACGCTCTGGCGCCCTACGTGACCTTCCTCGTCATGCCCATTTTCGCGCTGGCCAACGCCGGCGTCGAGATCACCTCGTTCGAATACCTCAATATCTTCCACCATTCGCCCGAAATCGGTTCGATCGGCATGGGCGTCTTCTTCGGTCTGCTCGTCGGCAAGCCGCTGGGCATATTCCTCGCTTCGTGGGGCGCCGTGAAGTCCGGCCTCGCAGAGCTGCCCGAGGGGGCGACGTGGCGCATGCTGCTGGCCGTGGGCTGTCTGGGCGGCATCGGGTTCACGATGTCGCTGTTCGTCGATTCGCTGGCCTTCACCGATGCCGATCTGATCGACCGCGGCAAGATCGCCATCCTGATGGGCTCGCTCGCGGCGGCGATCGTGGGATGCCTGCTGATTCTGGCTTTTTCGAAAAAAAGTACGAGACAATGAAAAAAATCCTGCTGATCCTCCCCGCCGCCGCTTTGCTGGCCGGGGCCTGCTCGAAGAAGTCGGGCGGGGGCGTGAAACTCAGAAACGACACCGATTCGGTGGCCTATGTCATCGGCATGAATGTCGGCATGAACCTGCTGCGGATGGATTCGACGATCAACGTGAACGCCGTCTGCGAGGGCATTCGCGACGCCGTAAACCGGTCGGCGAAACTTTCGGCGGCCGATGCCGAGACGTTCTACCTGCGCTATGTGAACTATGCGCTGCCCGAGAAAGCCCGGGCCTACGAGGAGCAGTTCCTCGCCGATATAGCCAAGTCGAACCGCTCCTATGCCCGCACCTCGTCGGGCGTGACCTATACGGTGACGGCCGTCGGCGATCAGGAGCAGGTCCCCGTGTCGGACCGCGACAGCGTGGCCCTGCGGTGGGTGATCCGCACGGCCGACGGCAGCCGCATCGCCTCCTCCTACGAGAAGGGCGACACGGTGCGCTCGCTGCTGCGCGACCTGCGGAAAGGCGTGCAGGAGAGCGTGAAGCTGATCGGCAAGGGCGGGAAGATCAACGCCTGGATGCCTTCGTCGGCGGCCTACGGCGCCGAGGGCGATAAGGAGCTGGGCGTGGCCCCCAATGCGACGCTTTACTATGAAATCGAGCTCGTCGATGTCGATAAATACGCGAATCGGTCGCGGCGAAGATAATTTACGCCGATAAAGATGAGCGTTATACAATATTTTTATATCTTTGCGCGTACGAATAAAAGCAAACTCAAAACATAGTTAAAAAACAACAATGAAAAAAATCTTTTTTGCTGCGGCACTCGCGGGTGCTGCGATGCTCGCCTCTTGCGGAGGAAACAAGAGCGGCGTGCAGATGGGCAGCCTTTCGGATTTCGACTCGCTGTCGTATTCGCTCGGTGCCAACATCGGTTACGGCATGAGCTATGAAATGAAGGATATCCCGTTCGATTTCAAACTCGTGGACAAGGGTATCAAGGAAGGCGCCATGGGCAAGGCTTCGCAGGAGCACGACAAGTCGCTGGACATGCTGCGCGAGTATTTCATGTCGAAGCGCGGCGAGCGTGCGCAGGCTATCGCCGAGAAGCGTGCCGCTGCCGACAGCGTCCGTCTGGCCGGTGGCGATTCGACCAAGGTCGAGTATCCCGCAGCCGATCCCGAGATGTTCGAGAGCGAAGAGGAGCGCGCCGAGATCTCCTACGCATTCGGTAACGATATCGGTTACAACGTAGCTCAGAGCGGCATGCCCATCCAGTTGGTTTGGATCAGCGAGGCCATGCAGAACGTCCGCGACAACAACGCCAAAATGACGGAGGACGAGGTGAACCAGTACTTGCAGTACTACTTCATGGTGAAGCGTCCGGCCGAGAACGCCGAGGCTTCGAAGGCATGGCTGGAGAAGATGGAGAAGAAATCGGGCGTGAAGAAAACCGAGTCGGGTCTGCTCTATAAGGTTACCGCTGCCGGCGACGCCGCTGCGATGCCGAAGGACCCGCGCGACGTGGTGAAGGTTCACTACACGGGCCGCACCCGCGACGGCAAGGTGTTCGACACCTCGAAGTTCGCCAACCGCTCGAAGGAGCAGCAGGAGATGATCAAGAAACAGCGTCCCGACGATTTCGACAAGGACGAGCCCGTCGAGTTCCCGCTCAACCGTGTGATTCCCGGCTGGACCGAGGGTCTGCAACTGGTGGGCAAGGGCGGCAAGATCACGCTCTGGATTCCCGCCGACCTGGCTTACGGTGCGCGCGGCGCAGGCCGTGACATCGGTCCCAACGAGGCTTTGGAGTTCGAGGTCGAGTTGATCGACGTGACTCCTTACGAGGAGCCCGCTCCGGCGGATTCGACCGCAACGGCCGAGAAGCCCGAGGTCGCTCCCGCAGAGTAACCGGAAAGGCCGAATACGAAAAATCCCGGAACCGTAAGGTCCGGGATTTTTCTATGGATATAAAAGAGGCTTCTAAGCCTCCCTTAGAAGGGGAGGTCGTCAACCTGTGCGGGCGAGGATGCGTAGGACGGCTCCTCGACGATGGGCGGCATGTCGGGCATCGGAGCGCTTGCCGTCTCCTGCTTGGGTTGCAGACGCCATGCGCGGATGTCGGTGTACCAGCGGCCATTGTACTCCCGCGACTCGATGTTGACCGAGACGTTGTAGGCCGCCCCCTCTTTCAGCCGGGCTACGTCTTCGGGCTTGTTGAAGAACGTCACGCAGATCTTGCGGGTGAACGAACCCTCGTTCATCTCGAAAACCACGTCCTGACGCTGCCATTCGCCGCGCGCCGACGTTCCCTTCGTCACGGGCATTATTTTGTAAACGGTTCCTTCGAATTCCATACTGTATAAATGATATAGTTGTTTGTTTTCCGCAAAGGTAGTGATTTTTTCGGGATTTCGAGAGCCTGCGAAGCGCTTTTGTTTTGCAAACTGTGCGGTTATCGTACCTCCGGCGAGACAGTCTTTCCGAAGAGTCGGCTGCGCTCGGCCTCGAAACAGATACGATGGCTTTCGACCGAATCGGCGATGGCCGTGCGGAACCGGTGCTCCCGTCGGTTGAGCGTTTCGACGAAATCCTCGATCAGCCGGAGGTCGGCTCCGGTGTGGAAGGGCTTTCCGAGAAGTCCCGAAAAGTCGTATGCCTGCTCTTCGCCGCCTCGGAATTTGCGGATGCGGAGCGTTCGTCGTCGTCGATCTCGCCGTGCGTCATTCGGATGAGGGTTTCGCGCTGGTCGCCCAGCGTGAAAGCGTCTATCGAGAGGGAGATCGTGATGTCGTTTTCGCGGCAGCCGGATTTTATTTGTCCGGCTTTTTCGCGGTTTGTTTCCCGTTGTCCTCGTCGGCGGCGTTTCTGAACTCTTTGATGCCGCGGCCCATTCCGCGCATCAGTTCGGGGATTTTCTTTCCTCCGAACAGCAGGAGCACGATCAGCAGGATGATGACGATCTCCATGTAGCCGATAAAGCAGGGTATGATCATATTTTAGTTTTTTGGTTCCTCGAAATATAGCGTAATTTATGGATTCCTGCCGCCGGGCCGGGAAAACCCGCCGGTTGGCGGCGGGTTTTCTTTCGGGCGGTCGTGCTACTTCGTATTGACGGGGGCGGGCAGATCCCTGACCTTCGAGGCGGGCAGTTCCTTGATTCGTATGTTGCGGAACTTGATGCCGGGGCCGTGTCCGAGCAGTCCGATGTGTCCCGAGGCGTTGAACAACCCCGGGTGATTGCGGTGATCGACCGTGTAGGGGTTCTTCTTGCCGCCGTCGGGCGCCACGTTGTGCCCCTGGCAGGCTTCGCGGATGTCGCCGTCGAGGATCACCTCGCCGTTAACCGTCACCGTGATCCGGTCGCCCACGGCGCGGATCTCCTCGACGTTCCAAGTGCCCAGCGACGGGAATTTCACCCGTTTGGCCGGGATGATGCCGTAGACCGATCCGTGCTGCTGGTATTCGCGCAGATTCTTGTAGATCGGGGCGTCGTGGTCGAGAACCTGGATCTCCATGCCGTGATAGGCGGCGTCCACGCCCATCGGGGTGCGGATGCCGATGCCGTTGTTGACCCCTTCCTGCACGAACTGGAACTCGAAGCGCAGGATGAAGTCGGCGTACTCCTTCTTGGTGTAGAGGTTCCCGCTGCCGCCGTACTGCGCCGTGACGTAGATCGTGCCGTCGAGGGGAACGTAGTTGGTGGTGTTTCCGGTCCATTTGTGCATCGAGGTTCCGTCGAAGAGCACTTCGAAGCCTTCCGCGGCCTCCTCGGGCGAGAGTTCGAAACGCGGCGTCGGGGGCAGCTCGCGGACGTACATTTCGCGGAAACTGACGGGAGCCGTGCCTCCGACGAGCAGGATTTGACCCTCGGTGTAGGCGGGGATTTCACGGTTGCAGGTGTTTTCGAGAATGACGTTGTTGCATGTCGTGATACCGTTCAGCACCACCGTCACGCGGTCGTTCACCACCCGGACCTCCATCGTGTTCCACTCTCCGGGGCGGTTGGCGGCCGCGGGAGCCGTGTTTTCATGGAGCATGTTGCCCGTCAGCGCTCCGGCGTTCCGGCCTCCGAGGGCGATTTGCGGGATCGAGCGGATGCCGAGACCTGCCTCGCCGTCGGTTTTCCATTCGACGATCAGACTGAAATTTTCGTACTCCTTCGCCGACCCGAGCGTCGGGGCTCCCGTCGTTCCCGTGAGCACGCCGTCTGCGGCGCTCCATGTTCCGGCTGCCGCTGCGTCGGCTTCCTGCTGCGCCTTGGCCAGCGCTTTGGGCTTCATCGCCCGGCGGGCGTCGGGATCGCCGGCCACGGCTTTCCACGCTTCCGGGGCGAGGGATGCCGGAACGAACCCTTCGGCGGGGAGTTTCGCCAGCAGACCTTTGATCTCATCGACGGCGTAACCCGCATCGGCGTCGGATTTGGCCAGTTCGGCGTAGACCTCCTGCGCCTTTTTCAGAGCCGAGGCGACGATCTCTCCGCCCATGTCGGGGTTCTTCGCCGCCGCGGTCTTCACCGCCAGCGCCGCCGTTTCGGCTGTCGCGGGGTTATCCAGATATTTCACGGCGAGCACCAGCACCGGGAATTCCGGGGCTTTGGCGAGCGCCTTGAGCAGTTTGTTCTGCACCTTGGCCGAGGGGTTCAGTTCGAGGGCGCGGCGGTAGAGCTGGTATTTGCGGACGCCCGTGTCGGCGGATGCCGTCACGAACTCCGTGTATCGGGCCAGCGCCGCGTCGGTCCACGCGGGATTCCGGCGGGCGAGGTCGTACAATACATCCACCATTGCGGGATTTTCGACCGTCAGCAGGGCCGCGAAGGCGGCTTCGCGGTCGTCGGCGGCCAGCAGGGCGTCGATCGCCTCTTTGCTGGCGGCCTGCGCCAGCAGGGGGTAATAGCGGGCTTTCGCGGGGGCGGAGGCGATCCGGGCCATCGTCTTTTCGTATTGGGCGGCGGGCGTCTCCCGGGCCAGCGCATTTTTCAAGCCGGCTTGCAGGGCTTTCACGTCGGCCTCCTGCGCCTTGTCCAGCAGGTCGCACAGACGTTCGAAATCTTTCGGTGAGGCGACGCCTGCCAATGCGTCGTATGCGGCGGCCCGCACGGCGGCATCGGGGGATTCCAGCAGGGCGAAGACCTTGTCTGCGGCGGTCGTTATGCGGCGCATCGCCACGAGTTTCAGGGCGTTGGCCTGCGTCCGCGGCGTGCCGTCGAGGGCGGCTGCGAAAGCGGCGTTGGGCTTGCCGTTGAAGGCTGCGAGAGCGGCCGACGCCTCCCGGGCGTGCGGTCCGTCGAGCTGGGCGACGAGGGCGTCGAGGGCTTCTTGCCCGCCGATCCGGCCGGCGGCGCGGATGGCCGCGAGGGAGAGCTCCGCATCGGGCGACGCGATGGCGGCGATGACCGTCCCGGCCTGCGAGGCGGCGTGGCGGCTGCCGAACCAGCTGATAATGTCGGTTTTCGCCGCGTCGTCTTTCAGCGACGGCAGTTTTCGGGCGATCGCGGCGTAGAGGTCATCGTCGGCGAACTCCGCGGCGCAGTCGAGCGCAGCGCAGCGGTAGGTCCGGTCGGTGTCTTTCAGGGCGGCAAGCACCTCCTGCGTCCGCTTTTTGGCATCCGCACGCAGGGCGATTTCCAGTCCCGCGATCCGTATGTTCTGCGGCATGCCGGCTTTCCGCAGGGCTTTGGCCGCAGCGAGAGCCTTGGCGCTCCCCTCGGCGGCGAGGCGTGCGAGCAGACTTACGTAGGCGCCTGCGGCATCGCTTTCCGTGAACGTGTATCCGGCGGCCTTGGCTGCCGCGGCGAGGGTTGAGAGCGACGCTTCGCCGCCGCATCTCGCCAGCGCGTTGTAAACGGCCTCCTTCGTCGCATCGTCGGCCGCGGGGTCTGCGGCCCATTTCAGCAGCGCGGGTTCGGCGGCCGCAAGGCGTTTTTCCGCGGCGGCATAGGCCAGCAGGGCTTGCGGAGCCGGGCTTTGCTCGATCAGAGCGAGTATCGCCCCGTCGGTTCCGGGCGTGGAGATCAGTCCGCGCACGGCGTAGTCCGCGAGGTATTTGTCCGAGGCGTATTTCACGAATACGGGGGCTTCGGCGGCCGTCGCGCAGAGTTGCAGTTGCGAGAGCAGGAATGCCTGATTGGGCTTGTCTGTACAGGCTTCCACGGCCGCGACGAGTCCTGCGCGGACCTCGCGGGCGAGTTCCTCGCGGCCTGCGGCGGTCGCGTAGCTCACCACGCCGTTGATGGCGTACTCCACGGCGGCGTTCTTGCCCTCGGCGGCGGGGACGAGCATTCCGGCCATCATCCGGATTCCTTCGGCTCCGGTCGCGGCCAGCTCCTGCATGACGGCGTCGAACGCCTTGGGGTTCTGCGCCGGAAGCTGGTTCAGTCCGTCCGCCACGATCGTCGCGGCGGTGCGCTGGCGTGCGTCCTGCGCCCCGGCGGCGAACGGCACGAGGGTCAGCAGGAGTATTGCAAGTATCTTTTTCATCGTTATTTCGGGTTTGCAGGGTTGGGTCAGATTTTCCACGGCGTGCGCATCGGCTGGTCGATCAGCCGGTTGGCGGCATCGTCGCCGACGAACAGCTGCTTGTCGGGATCGAAATGCAGCGTGCGGTTGAGCCTCAGTGCGCAGGCCCCGAGGTTCACGAGCGTCGAGCTGCGGTGTCCCTTGATCTCGTCGAGGGCGAAGCGCTCGCGGGTGCGGACGCACCGGAGGAAATCGGTGTTCTGCGGCTCGGGGTCGGGCATCTCGGAGATCTTCTCCATGACGTTCGGGATCGTGCACTCGAATCCCTGGTAGACCTTGCCCAGCGGCCCTTCGATGTAGGGCACCTTGCCTTTGCTCTCGAAACCTTCGCCCTCGAGGACGATCTGGCAGCCGTCCGCATAGGTGTAGACGATCCGGTGCCAGATGCCCACGGCGTCGGGATGCTGCTGCGGGGCATCGACCTCGACCTTCACGGGCGAGGTGTCGTCCTTGCCCAGCAGGTACTGCACGGGGTCCATGTAATGCTGTCCCATGTCCGTCAGGCCGCCGCCGTCGTAGTCCCAGTAGCCGCGGAACGTGGCGTGCACGCGGTGTTTGTTGTAGGGCTTCCAGGGCGCCGGGCCGAGCCACATGTCGTAATCCAGTTCCGCCGGAACGGGCTGCGGCGTGAGGTTCTCCTTTCCCACCCAGAAGAATTTCCAGGCGAAACCCGTGGCTCCGGAGATGGTCACCTTGAGGGGCCATCCCAGCAGGCCGCTGTCTACGAGCTTTTTCAGCGGTTCGACCGTCGTTCCCAGCCCGTAGAAGGTGTCCTTGAAGCGGAACCAGGTGTTCAGCCGGAAGATGCGGCCGTTCCGTTTGACGGCCTCCACCACGCGCTTGCCTTCGCCGATGGTGCGTGTCATCGGCTTCTCGCACCAGATGTCCTTGCCCGCCTTGGCCGCTTCGACGGCCATCAGCCCGTGCCAGTGGGGCGGGGTGGCGATGTGCACGATGTCTACGTTGGGGTCGGTGATCAGGTCGCGGTAGTCGTGATAGGCTTCGAGCTTTTGGCCGAACTTCTTGCGGCCCAGCGCCACGGCGCTGTCGAGGTGGTTCCGGTCAACGTCGCAGACCGCCACCAGCCGGCAGGCATCGTTCGACGTGAAGTGGTAGCTGCTCTTGCCGATGCCGCCCACGCCGATGATGCCTTTGGTGAGCTGGTCGCTCGGGGCGACGAATTTCGGGCCTCCGAGCACGCTGCGCGGCACGACGGTCAGCAGCGTCATGCCGCCCAGCGTTTTGAGGAAATCTCTGCGGGAACTCATTTTCTTCAGGTTGTTTTGGATTTATAAGGTCGTGAGCCGGAGGTTGCGCCAAAGGACTTTGATGCCTCCGCCGTCGTGGATTTGCAGGGCGATGCGTCCCTGTGCGGCGCCGATCTTCGCATCGGTGATGTCGGCCATCGCCTCGCCGTTGAGCCACGTTTGCACGCGGTCGCCCTGCACCCGCAGGCGCAGCGTGTTCCACTCGCCCTCCTTGAGCACCGACTCCTTCTCGTCGGGAATCTGCATCAGCCATCCGCGGCCGTAGGATTCGTAGATGCCCGCCGTGTCGTGCCCCTTGGGAGCCACCTCGCACTGCCAGCCGTGGACCTTCACGGGCGGTTCGACGAACGAACGGAAGAAGACGCCCGAATTGCCGTTCGCCAGCTGTTTGAACTCCACCGTGAGGTCGAAATCGTCGTAATACTCCCGCGTGGCGAGGTAGCCGTACTGCTTGTCGGGGCCGCTCTCGCAGACGAGGTTACCTTCTTTATCCACGTACCATTTCTCGGTGCCGTAAGCCTCCCAGCCCGTGAGGTCCCTGCCGTTGAAAAGTTCGACCTCCCGGCCGGCCTTGCGCGGCAGCTCCTTGATTTTCAGATTGCGGAACGAGGCGGGGTAGCCGTGGTCTTGCAGGCAGATGACGCCTCGCTGCGCCAGGCCGTATTCGGGAGCCGTCTCCCATTTGCCGCTGTTCTTGCGTGCGAACCAGTCGTCGGTCCAGGCTTCGAACTCGAGGATTTTGTGGCCGTTGAGCCAGTGCTCGACGTGGCCGTTGTCGCAGACGATGCGCGACGAGTTCCACTCGCCCTGCGGATTGACGAACAGCGAATCGGCGTCGGGCAGGTGCATGGCGTAATCCACGCCCAACCGCTGCCACGGTTCGAGTTTCGTCGGGGCGTTTTGCGCCTCCCAGCCGTCGTTGTCGATCAGTTGGTATTCGGGCCCCGTGACGTAGGGAACCGCGAAATAGGGGTTCTCGACCACATGGTAGAGCATGCCGCTGTTGCCGCCCGGGGAGAGTTTCCAGTCCCAGTCGAGAATGAAGTTTTCATACTGTTTTTTGGTGACGATGTATCCCGAAAGGTCGCTGCCGTCGCCCGCGGCCTGAATGCAGCCGTCCACGACGTGCCACGGCTGCGTGAGCGAATCGCCGTTGAAGTCTTTCCATTGGTCGAGCGTCTTGCCGTCGAAGAGCAGTTGCCAGCCGTCGGCGATTTCGGCTTCGGTGAGGGTGTTGTGACGGGGCCCGCATGAGCAGAGGCAGGCCGCGATGATCCCTGATCCGGCCAGCGTGCGGAGCAGATTTCGGAATGAGTTTCGTTTCATAAGGTGTAGGTTTAGGCAGTTTTTGGGGTTATCGTTCATCTTAACCGGGTAAGTTAAACTTTCACTTTTTCCGGGGTCTGTTTCACAAATGTAACTTTTTTTGCGGGGTTTGCAGCCTGAAATGACGAAAAAATATCGGATCGGGTCGAAAAAAGCGCCGCAGCGTGCTGAAAAAGCACGCTGCGGCGTTGCGCTCTGCGGTCCGGATTTCCGGACCGGTCGGGGATCAGGAGTGGCGGCGTGCCAGCTCCTTTTCGAGATCGGCGATCGAACAACCCGTGGCTTCGAGTAACACGAGCAGGTGGTAGATGAGGTCCGAAGCCTCGTAGATCATCGCCTCGCGGTTTTGGGCCACGGCCTCGATGACGGTTTCCACGGCCTCTTCGCCGACCTTCTGCGCGATCTTGTTCACGCCCCGGTTGAAGAGCTTCGAGGTGTAGGAACCTTCGGGCATCTCGGCGTGGCGCCCCTGAATGACGCTTTGCAGGTAGCGGATGAAGCCCTCGGTCTCGGGAACGGCCTCCCCGAAGCAGGTTTTCGAACCCGTGTGGCAGGTCGGGCCGTGGGGGATGACGCGCACGAGCAGCGTGTCGTTGTCGCAGTCGGCGGCGACGGATACGATGTCGAGCCAGTTGCCGCTGGTTTCGCCTTTGGTCCAGAGGCACTGGCGCGAGCGGCTGTAAAAGGTGACGCGCCCTTCGGCGAGGCTCTTGTTGTAAGCCTCTTCGTTCATGTAGCCCAGCATGAGCACTTGCAGGGTCCGGGCGTCCTGGATGACGGCGGGAACGAGTCCGCCGGGGAGTTTCGCGGCGTTGAGCGCCGAGAACGGTTTTGCTTCGATTTTCATAGCGGTTTTATAATCTGACGTTTATGTTGCGTTCGTTCAAAGCCCGTTTCAGCACGGGGATCGGAATTTCGTTGTAGTGGAAGATACTGGCGGCCAATGCAGCGTCAGCGCGGCCGAGGGTCAGCACGTCGGCGATGTGGTCCACCGTGCCGGCGCCGCCCGAGGCGATGATCGGGACGGGCAGTTCGGCCAGCCGCGCGAAAGTGTCGCACGGATAGCCGTTCTTCGTGCCGTCGTGGTCCATCGAGGTGAAGAGGATCTCGCCCGCACCGCGGTCGGCGGCCTCGCGGGCCCAGGCGAAGAGTTCGCGGTCTGTGGGGCGTTTGCCGCCGTGGGTCGTCACGACCCAGCGGCCCTCGGCCGTCCGGGCGTCGATCGCCGCCACGACGAACTGCGAACCGTATTTGGCCGCGATGGCGTCGATCAGCGCGGGGTCGGCCACGGCGGCGCTGTTGAGCGTGACCTTGTCGGCCCCGGCGTCGAGGAGCCGCCCGGCGTCATCGACCGACGAGATGCCGCCCCCGACGGTGAAGGGGATGTCGATGCGCGCGGCGATGCGCGAAACCAGCTCGGTGAAGGTCCGGCGGCCCTCCTCCGAGGCGCTGATGTCGAGGTAGACCAGTTCGTCGGCCCCCTCGGCGGCGTATTTCGCGCCGAGTTCCACGGGGTCGCCGACCTGTTTGAGCCCCACGAAGTTGATCCCCTTGACGGTCTGGCCGTCGCGGATGTCGAGGCAGGGGATTATGCGTTTCGCAAGCATCGTTCGAGTTCTTTGAGGGTGATGCGCCCTTCGTAGAGGGCTTTGCCGACGATGACGCTCCGCAGGCCCTGCCGGTCGAGTTCCCCGATGTCGTCCATGCCCGAGATGCCGCCGCTGACGGTGATCTCCACGGCCGGGAAGCGGCTTTGCAACTCGGCGTAGAAGGCCGCCGAGGGGCCGCACAGCATGCCGTCGCGCGAAATGTCGGTGCAGATGACCTGCGCAAGCCCCTGCGGGAGGAAGCGCCCGATCAGTTCGGGAGCCGTGAGCGCCGAGCTCTCCAGCCAGCCTTGGATGGCCACCGCGCCGTCGCGGATGTCGGCCCCGAGGATCAGCCGTTCGGGTCCGAACTCCGTGAGCCATTCGGCGAAGCGTTCGGGTTCGCGGACGGCGAGGCTGCCGCAGATGGCGCGGCCGGCCCCGGCGTCGAAGACGCTGCGCAGCGCCTCGCGGCTCTTGATGCCGCCGCCGTACTGCACTTCGAGCCCCGTCCGCGTCGCCACGCGCTCCAGCACCGCGAGGTTGTGGGGTTCGGAGGCTTTGGCGCCGTCGAGATCGACCATGTGCAGGCGGCGGATGCCCGCCTCCTCGAAGCGCAGGGCCGCTTCGAGCGGGTTGCGGTAGTAGGTTTTCCGGCTGGCGTAGTCGCCTTGCGTCAGGCGCACGCACTGGCCGTCGATGATGTCCGTTGCCGGTATGATTTCGATCATGGTGTCAGAGGTTTAGGAAATTCTGTAAGATCAGCGCGCCCGCCCGCCCGCTCTTTTCGGGGTGGAACTGCGTGCCGAAGAAGTTGCCGCGGCCGAGCGCCGCGCTGAACGGAACTCCGTAGCGGGTCGTGGCGACGGTCGCTGCGCACGGTTCCGCCGCGAAGGAGTGGACGTAATATACATAGGTGTCTTCGGCCATGCCGTCGAACAGCGGGGTGCGGAGCTCCGAGATCGTGTCCCAGCCCACGTGGGGGACTTTGAGCCGCTCGCCCGCGGCGGTGAGCGTCGGAAGCCGTCGGACCCGCGTCGGGAAGATGCCCATGCAGCGGGCGTCGCCCTCCTCGCTCGACAGGCACATCAGCTGCATGCCGATGCAGATGCCCAGCACGGGCTGCGTGAGCGTGGGGATCACGGTGTCGAGACCCCGTTCGCGGAGTTTCGCCATCGCGGACGAAGCCTCCCCGACCCCCGGCAGGATCACCCGGTCGGCGTGGCACAACAGCGCGGGGTCGGCCGTGAGGATGAATTCGGCCCCGGCGCGGTGCAGGGCGTCGGCAACCGACCGCAGGTTGCCCGTATCGTAATCGACTACCGCTATCATAGGACTCCTTTGCTGCTGGGAATGTCGTATCCGAAGCCCTGCCGGCCGACGGCCATGCGCAGGGCGCGGGCGAAGGCTTTGAAGATGGCTTCGGCCTTGTGGTGGTCGTTGTCGCCGCGGGCCGAGATCTGGAGGTTGCACCGTGCGGCGCACGCGAGCGAGTGGAAGAAGTGGCGGAACATCTCCGTCGGAACGTCGCCGACCCGCTCGCGGCGGAATTCGGCGTCCCATTCGAAGTCGATGCGGCCCCCGAAGTCGAGGAGCACCAGCGCCCGGCAGTCGTCCATCGGCAGGGCGAAGCCGTAGCGGGCGATTCCGGCCTTCGTGCCCAGCGCGCGGTCGATGGCCTCACCCAGGGTGATGGCCACATCCTCCATCGTGTGGTGTTCGTCGATGTCGAGGTCGCCCCGGGCATCCACGGCCAGCGACACGCCGCCGTGGTGGGCGATCTGCGCGAGCATGTGGTCGAGGAAGCGCAGGCCCGTGGAGATCTCGCCGTTGAAGTCGCCGCGGCCGTCGAGGTCGAGGCGGACGGTGATCTGCGTTTCGCGGGTCTCGCGCCGAATTTCGACCCGGCGTTCGCCGCGGCGGATGAACTCGGCGATCTCGGCCCACGAGTCGGTGACCAGCGCGCAGGCGTCGGCGGCCCCGGCTTTGTCGAGCATCCGAAGCCCCTCGGCGGCGGGCGCCAGCAGGATGCCCCGGGCCCCGAGGTTGCGGGCCAGCAGGATGTCGGTCACACGGTCGCCGATGACGTAACTCGCGGCGAGGTCGTATTCGCCGCCCGTGTAGCGGCCGAACATCCCGGTTCCGGGCTTGCGCGTGGGGGCGTTGTCGTGCGGGAAGGTGCGGTCGATCAGCTGGTCGTCGAACGCGACGCCCTCGCCCCGCAGCGTCGAGAGCATCTTTTCGTGCGCCGGCCAGAAAGTCTCCTCGGGAAAGGACGCGGTGCCCAGTCCGTCCTGGTTGGTGGCCAGCACGAGGTCGAACCCGAGGCCCATGAGGGCTTTCAGCGCGGAGATGGCTCCGGGTACGAACGCGAGTTTTTCGAGGCTGTCGATCTGTTCGTCCGCGGGTTCGGCGATGACGGTGCCGTCGCGGTCGATGAAGAGGGCTTTTTTCATAGGGTGAAATTTTTGACGGTTTCCAGCATCCGGACATTCTCCTCGGGCGTCCCGACGGTGATGCGCAGGCACCTTTCGCACCCCGGGATGCGCGAGCGGTTGCGGACGATGACTCCCGCGGCGATCAGTGCGTCGTAAAGGCGGTCGGGATCGGGGGTGCGGACCAGCACGAAATTGGCCTCCGAGGGGTAGACCCGTTCGATGGCGGGGCATGCCGTGAGGGCCCGGGCGATGGCGTCGCGCTCGGCGCGGAGCTGCGCCACCTGCCCTGCGATGTCGAACGAGAGCCGTTCGGCGACGGCGGCCTGCGCCAGGCAGTTGATGTTGTAGGGATATTTCACGCGGGCGAAGAGCTCTGCGACGGGGGCCGACGCGAAGGCCAGCCCGAGGCGCAGTCCCGCCATGCCCCACGCTTTGGAGAGGGTTTGCAGGACGATGAGGTTCTCGAACTCGTCGAGCCGCGCGAGGAATCCCGGTCCGGAGGCGAAGTCGATGTAGGCTTCGTCGAGCACGACCATGCCGTCGAAACGGCGGATGAGCCGTTCGATGTCGGCCGCCGGGAAGGCGTTGCCTGTGGGGTTGTTCGGTGAACAGAGCCACAGCAGTTTGGTGCGTTCGTCGGCCGCGGCCAGCAGCGCTTCGACCGGGAGCGAGAACTCCTCGCCGAGGGGCACCTCGCGCATCTCGATGTCGTTGATGTCGGCGGCGACGCGGTACATGCCGTAGGTCGGGGCGATCGAAACGGCGTTGTCTGTGCCCGGGCGGCAGAAGATGCGGTAGGCGAGGTCGATGGCCTCGTCGCTGCCGTTGCCGATGAAGACCTGCTCTTCGCGCACGCCTTTCAGCGCGGCGATGCGCCGTTTCAGCTCCTTCTGGTGCGGGTCGGGGTAGCGGTTGACGCCGTTTTCGTAGGGATTTTCGTTGGCGTCGAGCCACGTCGTGATCTCCCCGCCGGCGTATTCGTCGCGGGCCGTGGAGTAGGGTTTCAGCGCCCGGATGTTGGGGCGCACGAGTTGTTCGAGGGTCTTCATGGGCGCTCTTTTTTCAGACGGACGCGGACTGCGGCGGCGTGCGCCCCGAGCCCTTCGGCCTCGGCCATGGCGACGATCGCCGGGGAGAGGGCCGAAAGCCCGTCGCGGGTGAGTTCCTGATAGGTGATCTTGCGCAGGAACGAATCGGTGTTGACGCCGCTGTAAGCCCGCGCCCAGCCGCCCGTGGGCAGCGTGTGGTTGGTGCCCGAGGCGTAGTCGCCGGCGCTCTCGGGCGACCACGGCCCGATGAAGACGCTGCCGGCGGCGGTGATCTGCGCCGCGGCCTCCCAGGCGTCGCGCATCGAGACGATCAGGTGCTCGGGAGCGTAGGCGTTGGCAAAGGCGATCATCTTCTCGCGGCTGTCGAGCACCACGATGCGGCTCTGGCGGAGCGCTTCGCGGATGGTGTCGCCGCGCTGAAGCTGTTGCAGCTGCTCTTCGACGGCGCGCCGGGTGTCGCGGGCGAAGCGTTCCGAGGCGCAGACCAGCACCGCCTGGCTGTCGCCTCCGTGTTCGGCCTGCGAGAGGAGGTCGGCGGCGGCGAAGTCGGGCGACGCTTCGTCGTCGGCCAGCACGAGCACCTCCGAGGGGCCCGCCGGGAGATCGACGGCCACGTCGTTGGCGCCGACCAACTGTTTGGCTTTGGTGACGTAGCGGTTGCCGGGACCGAAGATCTTGTCCACGCGCGGGATGCTCTCGGTGCCGTAGGCCAGGGCCGCCACGGCCTGCGCGCCGCCCACGGCGTAGACGCGGTCCACGCCGCAGAGGTCGGCGGCATAGAGGATTTCGGGGGCTATGGTGCCGTCGGGACGCGCGGGGGTGCAGAGCACGACCTCCGGGCATCCGGCGACGCGGGCCGGAACGGCCAGCATCAGCACCGTGGAGAACAGCGGGGCCTTGCCGCCGGGGATGTAGAGCCCCACGCGGCGGATGGGCAGCGCGCGCTGGACGCACCGCACGCCCGGCATCGGTTCGACGCTGACCTCGGGGGGCAGCTGGGCGCGGTGGAAGGCTTCGATATTGGCCTTGGCGGTGTCGAGGGCCTCCTTCAGCGCTTCGGGAATGAGCGCTGCGGCCGCGCGGCGGACATCGGCGGGGACTTCGAACGTTTCGCAGTCGCGCCCCTCGATGCGGCGGGTGATGTCGCGCAGGGCCCGGTCGCCGCCGGTGCGCACCTCGTCGAGAATCGAGGTCACCTGACGGGTGATCTCCTCCTCCCGGCGCGTGCAGCGTTCGGTGAGGGCCGCCCACTCGGAGCGTTCGGGGTTGGGGTAGATGTTGAGGATTTCCATATCGGGTTCTGTTTTTCAGCGGATCATGTTTTCGAGGGCCAGAATCAGGATGCCTTCGGCTCCGATCTCTTTGAGGCGTTCGATACGTTCCCAGAGCTGGTCCTGGGCGATCACGGCGTGGATCGAGCACCATCCCTCCTGCGCCAGCGGCAGCACCGTCGGGCTGCGCATGCCGGGGAGAATGCGGATGGCGTCGTCGAGCCGCTCCTTCGGGAGGTTCATCAGCACGTATTTCATTCCGCGGCTGTCGAGGATCGAGTTGAAACGGAACGTCAGCTGCTTCATCTCGCGGCGCTTGTCGCTGTCGAGCCCGGGGCAGGCGATGAGCACCGCCTCGGAGAAGAAGACCTTTTCGACCTCCGTGAGCCCGTTCGATATGAGCGTGCCGCCCGAGGAAACGATGTCGAAGATGGCGTCGGCCATGCCCACGGCCGGGGCGATCTCCACGGAACCCTCGATGGTGTGGATTTCGGCCTCGATGCCGCGCTCGGCGAAGTAGCGGGCGAGGATGTTGGGGTAGGAGGTGGCGACGCGCTTGCCGCGGAAGAAGTCGGGACCCTCGTAGGGGGTGGATTTGGGCACGGCCAGCGAGATGCGGCAGCCCCCGAACCCGAGGTCCATGACCTGTTCGACGGTGAAGCCCTTCTCGGCGACCTCGTTCAGCCCCACGATGCCCACATCGGCGACGCCCATGGCCACGGCCTGCGGGATGTCGTCGTCGCGCAGGTAGAGGACTTCCAGCGGGAATCCCTCGGCGCGGGAGATGAGTTTGCGTTTGCTCTCGGCAACGCGGATGCCTGCTTCGGAAAGCAGTTCGATGCTCTGTTCGTTCAGTCGGCCCTTGGCCTGGATGGCTATTCTCAGCATATTCGGTGTGTGTTGATTGTTTTCGTTTCGGACACCCACCTGCGGCCCGGCATATGAAAAAGCCCACCCGCAGGGGGTGAGCTTCATATAATTGCGTTGTTTCACATATACATGATCGACCTACCCCTCGGTAAAGCGGTGATGGTGATGATGGATATGGTTGAAAGTCGTCATTGTCGTTCTCTTCGGATGCAAATATAGCGATTCCATTCGGAAAAACCAAAATTCGGACCGTTTTTTTGACAGGCAGCCGCCGTACCTAAATATATATTGAAAATTTTCAGTATATTTACCGCGGACTTGCCGCTGTGGTTAGGGCGGCTCGGATTTACCCAAACAAACGATACGACCATGTGTGACGATCCTATTCAATCGATCGCAACCCGTCTGCGCGGGCTGCGCGAAGTGCTCGAACTGTCGGAGCAGGAGGTGGCCGAAAGCTGCCATCTGACCCTCGAACAATACCGGGCCATGGAGAGCGGGCGGACCGACTTTTCGGTCAACGTGCTGCAAACCATATCCCGCCATTACGGGATCAGCCTCGACGCGCTGATGTTCGGCGAGGAGCCCCGGATGAACTCCTATTTCATCACCCGCGCCGGAAAGGGCGTGGCGGTGGAGCGCCGCGAGGCGTACCGCTACGAGGCGCTGGCCTCGGGATTCCGCGGCCGGAAGATCGACCCCTTCATCGTGACGGTGGAGCCGGCTCCGGCCGACGCCCCGATGCACCTGAACTCCCACGACGGGCAGGAGATGAACTACGTGCTGGAGGGGCGCCTGCTGATCAGCCTGAACGGCCGGGAGTTCGAGCTCGAACCGGGCGACAGCCTCTATTTCGACTCGGCGCAGCCCCACGGAATGAAAGCCCTCGACGGAAAAACGGTCCGTTTCCTGGCCATAATCATGTAAACTATGGTAGAACGATTTTTAACGCAGACCTCCTTTGCGTCGCAGGAGGATTTCCGCAGGAACCTGCATATCCGCGTTCCCGAAAATTTCAATTTCGCCTACGACGTTGTTGACGCCTATGCCGCGGAGCAGCCCGACAAAAAGGCCCTGCTGTGGACCAACGACCAGGGCGAGGAGATTCAGTTCACCTTCGCCGACCTCAAACGCGAGAGCGACCGCACGGCCTCGTGGTTCCGGAGCCTCGGCATCGGCAAGGGCGACGCGGTGATGCTGATTCTCAAACGCCGCTACGAATTCTGGTTCTCGATCCTCGCGCTGCACAAGCTGGGGGCGGTGGTGATTCCCGCGACCCACTTGCTGACCAAGAAGGACATCGTTTACCGCTGCAACATGGCCCGGATCAAGGCGATCGTGGCGGCGGGCGAGACGGTCATCACCGACCATATCGCGGCGGCCATGCCCGAAAGCCCCACTGCGGAGGTGCTGATAAGCGTGGGCCCCGAGGTTCCCGCGGGCTTTCTCGACTTTCACGAGGGCATTGCCGGGGCTGAACCTTTCGTGCGTCCGGAGCGGGCAAACGCCAACGACGACATCATGATGATGTATTTCACGTCGGGAACGACGGGCGAGCCGAAGATGGTGGCCCACGATTTCACCTATCCGCTGGGGCACATCACCACGGGCCTGCTGTGGCACAACCTCCACGAAGGGAGCCTGCACCTGACGATCGCCGACACGGGGTGGGCCAAGGCCGCGTGGGGCAAACTCTACGGGCAATGGCTGGCCGGGGCCAATATCTTCGTCTACGACCACGAGAAGTTCACGCCCGCGGAGATTCTGCACAAGATCGAACAGTACCGCATCACGTCGCTGTGCGCGCCTCCGACGATCTACCGCTTCCTCATCCGCGAGGACCTCACGAAATACGACCTCTCATCGCTGGAGTATTGCACGACAGCCGGCGAGGCGCTGAACGGCGCTGTGTACGACACGTTCCAGCGTCTGACGGGCATCCGTCTGATGGAGGGCTTCGGCCAGACCGAAACCACGCTGACGCTGGCGACCTTCCCGTGGATGGAACCCAAGCCCGGGAGCATGGGCATGCCCAATCCCCAGTACAGGATCGACCTCGTGACCTCCGACGGCCGTTCGGCCGAGGACGGCGAGCAGGGGCAGATCGTGATCCGCACCGACGGAGGCAAGCCGCTGGGGCTTTTCAAGGAGTATTATCTCAACGAGGAGCTGACGCACGAGGCGTGGCACGACGGGATCTACTACACGGGCGACATGGCGTGGCGCGACGAGGACGGATATTACTGGTTCGTGGGACGCGCCGACGACGTGATCAAGAGTTCGGGCTACCGCATCGGGCCTTTCGAGGTCGAAAGTGCGCTGATGACCCATCCTGCGGTGGTGGAGTGCGCCATCACGGGCGTTCCCGACGAGATTCGCGGGCAGGTGGTCAAGGCGACGATCATCCTTGCGGAGAAATACCGCGCGCAGGCCGGGGAGGCGCTCGTCAAGGAGTTGCAGGACCATGTGAAACGCATCACGGCACCTTATAAATATCCGCGTGTGATCGAGTTCGTGGAGTCGCTGCCCAAGACCATCAGCGGCAAGATACGCCGCACGGAGATCCGCTCGGCGGACGGGAAATAACGGAAAAAGGGGCTGTCTGATAATTTCAGACAGCCCCTTTTGAGTGGGCCCAGAGGGGCATGATCCCACGACCTTCGGATTATGAGTCCGCTGCTCTGACCGACTGAGCTATGGGCCCGGTCCTGCGCCTGCGGAGGCGCTTGCGTGGCGCAAAGATAAAAAAAAATCAGCAAATCCCAGTGTTGTCGGAAAAAAACTCTTTACCGTGAACCTTGTTTTTGGGGCTTCCGGAAAAATAATTTTTAATTTTTAATTTTTAATTCTCAATTTTTTTCTACCTTTGCCGCGACAAAATCATTCATTAAAACAAAAACAGCGAAATGAAAAAGGGTATTCATCCGGAAAATTATCGTTTGGTGGCGTTCAAGGACATGTCCAACGACCACGTGTTTTTGTGTCGGTCCGCCGTTTCGACAAAAGAGACCATCGAAGTGAACGGCGAAACCTATCCCGTGTATAAGATGGAAATTTCCAACACGTCGCACCCGTTCTACACCGGTAAGATGAAGTTGGTTGACACCGCAGGTCGCGTCGATAAGTTTATGAGCCGCTACGCAAAACGCTACGATAAGAAGAACGCAAAGTAATCGCGCTGTGCGTTTCGATCCCGAAACGGGCCGTAACCGGAGGTTGCGGCCCGTTGTTTTTTACACGACGGCGCGGCTTCGGGATTTTTTTGCGTCCGGCGGCGAAATAGTTGAACGACATACTGTTTTTATATCTATATTTGCGGTGCAGGCAAACAGGATTTCAATCTGATCGTAATTATGAAAAACTGCATGAAACAGATCGTATTCGCCGCGGCGCTGGGCGCCGCAGCAGCCCTTGCGTCGTGCGTCGGACGGCAGGTCGTCGTCGAGGCCGAGAGCCAGCGCGATTCGCTGGCGACGGTCGTCAGCGCCAAGGATTCGCTCATCAACGCCGTGTTCGCGGACATCAACGCCATTTCGGAGAACCTCGCGCTGATCAAGTCGCGCGAGAATCTCATCACCGTGGCTGGCGAGGCTGAGGGAGGACGCCGCCCCGTGGAGGAGATCAACAACGACATCGCGGCCATCGACCGCCTGTTGCGGGAGAATAAAGACAAAATCGCTTCGTTGCAGCGTTCGGCAGCCTTGCTGCGCAAGTCCAACCTGCGTATCGAGAGCCTGGAAAAGATGATCGCCGACATGAACGCGCAGCTCGGGGAGAAGTCGGCCGAGGTGGACCGGCTGCGTGAAAGGCTGGCGCAAATGGGCGTCGAAGTCGAGAGCCTTTCTCAGGAAGTGGCCGTCCGCAGCGCCGAAGTCGAGAACCTCAGCGGCGAGAAGATCGAGTTGCAGAACCAGCTCAACACGGTCTATTACATCGTGGGGCCCGAGAAGGAGTTGCGCGACGCACAGATCATCAACAAGCAGGGATTCATCGGCCGGACGCTGACGGTGGGCAGGACCGGCAATCTGGACAGCTTCACGGCGGCCGATTCGCGCCTGCTGTCGGAGATTCCCGTCGGACAGAAAAGGGCTTCGGTCGTCACGTCGCATCCCGAGGATTCGTACCAGCTGGTGACAGCCGGCGACAAGGTCGTCGAGAAATTGGTCATTACCGATCCCGTGCGCTTCTGGGAAACGTCTAAAGTGCTTATAATAAGCTATAAGTAAGAGTCCCGAAGCCTGTTTGCAACATCCTGTAAAGTCCCTGCCGACGACGGCGGGGACTTTTTTTGCCTTTCGCCGCGACTCGGAGATTGGCTTTCCGATTTTTTTTGTATTTTTGTTCCGAATCTCACATTGGTACTTTATGGATTATCAACCCCAACCGCAGTTCGTAGAGTCGTCGTTGAAAGAGAATTGCACTGCGGATTGTAGTAGTTGTCCCACATTCCCTGCACCGTTTCGCCGCATCGGCGACTCGACCTATTGCAGGTTTTCGCAGCTGACCTTTGCGGCGGGAAAAGGTGTCGTCTTCCCGGCGGACCGTATGGTGCGTATCCTTTTCATCCTGTCGGGATCGCTCAAACTCGAACACGGTACCGATACGGTCCGGCTGGTTACCTCGAAACAATGCGTGTGCCTGGCCCGCAACGAACGTTTTCTGGCTACGGCGCAGGATGACGATACCCATGTGGTCGTGCTGTCGCTCATCCACCGGATCGAGTTCTGCGAGCAGGATATTTTCGACAAGGTGATGCCCTACGATTCGGTCATCCCGACCGAGATCGTCCCGACGCTTTCGATGCATTCCTCCATCGAACATCTTTTGGGCTCCATCTTTACGATCCAGCAGATGTCCAACTGCGTCCGGTTCCACCGGATGAAGGCCACGGAACTCTTCATGATGATCAAGGTGCTCTACACGCCGACCGAGCACGCCTATTTCTTCCAGTCGATGATTCAGCCGCAGGACAATTTCCGCGTCTTCGTCTGCAACAACTACGACAAGGCGCAGGGCGTGGCCGAGCTGGCTTCGCTGGCGGGCATGAGCCTTTCGGTCTTCAAGCGCCGCTTCGCCGAACATTTCAACGACAGCGTCTACCATTGGATGATGCGTCAGAAAGCCCTCAAAGTCTTCTCCGACATCCGTGACGGCGAGGACAGCACCAAGGCGCTGATGAGCAAATACGGATTCCGCCACTACACGCAGTTCAGCCGTTTCTGCAAGAATTACTTGCAGGCGACGCCCGCCCAGCTGATCGCTTCGATCAAAAAGAAATAGAACCCGGCTGTGCCGGATTGGAGGAGGCTTCCCGGGGAGGGTGGCCTCCTGTGTTTTTACCGCTCCGACACGTAGACGTTCAGGTCGATCCACTCTCCGTCGGAGAGCTCCTCGCCCCGCGGTTCCACATGGCTGAGCCGGAACCCGAGCCGCCGGGGAATGGCGTTGCTCGGCAGGTTGCCCGCGCCGCAGCGGATCTCGACACGCCGCATGCCCATCTGCGCGAAGGCCGTTTCGCAGAGCGTCCGCACGGCCGCCGTCATGATTCCTTTGCCCTGCTGCTCCTCGCGGAGCCAGTAGCCGATCTCGACGCTGCGTTTGCCGGCGTCGGCCGATTTGAAGCCGATCAGTCCGGCAAAGGCCCTGCCGTCGCGGATCGTGTAGACCGGATTGGCCGTGTCGGCGAGCATTCCGGCCACCACGGCTTCGCTCTGTTCGACGCAGTGGGTTTCGGCGACGAACGGCAGCCAGCGGCCGAGGTACGGGCGTTGGGTGTCGATCGAGCGGAATATATCCGCGGCGTCCTCTGCGCGGAGCCTCCTGAGTGCGTAGGGGCCGAAAAGGGGAATCGTATCCATGCTGTAATTCATATGAGCGGATTTTGTCGTTGGAGATCAAAGATATAAAAAAATAGCGGTATAAAAATCCTGCCGGGAAAAATGGACCGATCGTTTTGCAGCGGTTGAATCGTTGAGAATCAGGCAGAGTGCAAATGCCATTCAGGACGTTGCCTAATCGGCACGGAAAGACATATCTCGGTTTTTTCGTTCAGTTCAAGCACTTTGCGACTGGCGGTACGAGGCTTTATGACGGAAATGTGATAACTTTGTGGGTATAAGGACAGAAAACTTGAATTTATGAAAAGATGGCAGAAAATAGCCGGCATGATTCTGTTTGCGCTTATTGCGATATATGAGTTTTTGACGTGGGCGAATGCTTATATCCACCTGAAATATGTAGTAGAACCAACCGAAAATGACTTTCTGGTAGACGAAAGCTATATGTGTGTCAATACGTTATCTTTGGGCATGTGGCTGAATTTGGGGATAGCCGTATTCTTGTTTATATGCCTTTGGCGGAAAGGGGGTGGGCGATGAAAAGCAGAGCTATTTGCATGGGGATAATAATTTTGGTGGCGATTGTAGTGTTTTGCGTTACTCCATATTCTTATTGGAATGCGGATAAAATGCTTTACGGCGCTTTATACTGTAATTTGGCAGTTGTAATGATTAGTATATTAATCCTTTATTTGTTCAATAGAAATGATGTGAAAGCCGTCGCCAAAACTATCTTTATTTCCCTTTCTACTTATCTTCAAATACTTGTCGGATTCTTTTTGTATCAATATGGCCTCATTTATTGTCTGCTTTTATTGGTCATGCAGATCTTATTAGGGTTGGCGATAATGAAATCTGCGCTGAATTATAAAAGTATAGTGGTCATATCTTCTAATCTTTTAGCATCAACGATATGGGCGCATAGAATTTATGGATTTATGTATTATTCCAATATCAGTAGCGATCTGGAAACTATTGGAGTGTCCAGTTTAATTACTGCTATTGGTGCTGTTATGGCCTCTGTGATTTCGATATTCTGTATTTCCAGCTATAAACAAAGCGATGAAACTGACCGATGAACGATTTTGGATATGGGAGATTGCGCTGACGTTATCTCTTTCGGCGTTGCCATTGATGCTGTATGGCGATAACATCGGTATAGTGACGCTGATAATTGTTTCGTATGCAATCGCCGGTGCTATCGGGCTGATGTTTTCATCAAAAACAAGGTGCGTCTTGACTTGGTTCTTGATGTTTGTAATATCTGTTGGAGCATATATTATTGACATTATTTTGATTGCTGCTTTCAGTCTGATCGAGATGGAGCCATACCCGCTTATCATGGGGCAGATCTGTTTTTTGCCGATATATCTTTTTGTAAACGGATTGGTGTGTATCGTTGGTGGGATTATCATGAGACTTACAAAAAAACGGAACAGAAGGCAGGCGATGGAGAATGAATGGAAAGTGGAAATTGGCAAAGACAAGGATTTGGCGGATAAAGTATGAAAAAACAGGCGGAATTTCCAATATAAAATAGGTGCGACGGGCCCGGGAATGGGCTGTCCGGGAGGAATGCGGGCGCCGCCCGGACCGGCGGATGACATAGTTGGACGAGAAAGACGATATTTTTTGCGGAAGCTGTTGCGTTATCCAAAACTTTTCCTATCTTTGCACCCGATTTCGCCCGTGAACCAACGGCGTCGGGGCGCGGTTCTTTGAGATGAGTTAAAAAGTGGAAAATTTATCACGAATAATTTGCGCGGTAAATTTTTTATGCCTACTTTTGCAATCCAAAACGGTGAATACTGCCGATGTAGCTCAGTTGGCCAGAGCAGCTGATTTGTAATCAGCTGGTCGTGGGTTCGAATCCCTCCATCGGCTCGGAAAGCCGACGCGAGGAGGAGCTAAAAAGACCCTGCCGAAGGCAGCAGTCGAAAAAGAGTTTGACGGTCAAACTTGTTTGAAACGACAAACTGTTTTGAGGCTGGGAGTTCCGAAGGAACGAGGGCTTTTTACGACGACGAGCGGCGGCAGGACGAAAGCCTCCCCGAAAGGGAAAGACGAGCGGCGCGAAACGCAAGTGGAGCGGAGCGAAGTCAATCCCGGGTAAAAAGGAAAAAGGCCGTGCCAATTCCTCACGGGAGAAAAGCAAGGGAAGTTACCAGAGTGGCCAAATGGGGCAGACTGTAAATC
>CDYL01025820.1_pt1 | contig 81573 bp, 90 predicted proteins | sample 557761 | NCBI WGS metagenome assembly CDYL01 (sample SAMEA3182104, study PRJEB8094) | gut metagenome | biome: human; feature: gut; material: Stool; isolation source: human stools | place: Canada | collected 2013-02-12 | reverse complement strand
CTATATAATAGCAATTCTTACTATGCTGACATTATCGGTCGGTTCCGCATCATGTAGCGAAGATGAACCTATACAGGGAACAGGTCAACAAGTGACTCCGGGTAATGGTTCTGGTTCCGGTGATAATGGCAGTAACAATAATGGCAATAATCCCGATGATAATGACGACAATAACGATGATACCCCAGTGAGCAATAATCTTAAAATAACAATCGGACCTGTTTCATTCAATGCCACATTGGACAATAATGAGACAGCGAAAGCATTTAAGAGACTACTCCCTATGACAGTGGATATGTCCGAACTGCATGGTAATGAAAAATATTATTATCTGTCGAAGGGTTTGCCGACAGCGTCGTCCAATCCCGGGACTATTCGGACAGGTGACTTGATGCTTTACGGTTCCACTTGTGTGGTACTATTTTATGAAACCTTTTCCACTTCATATAATTATACCCGTTTAGGACGTATAACAAATCCTTCAGGACTGGCCTCCGCCCTTGGTTCAGGAGGCGTAAATGTAACTTTTGAAATAACAGATTAAAGAATAAACTAATGGAACAAATAAGAAATAAAGAATATGGAGGCGAACGTCCTCTGTTCGCGACCCACGACCTTCAACTGGAAGATGTAACAATTCACGCCGGTGAATCAGCATTGAAAGAATGTAGTAATATTATAGCAATCAACTGTCGCTTTGAAGGAAAATATCCTTTTTGGCATACCAACGGATTCATTGTGAAAAACTGTCTCTTTACAGAGGGAGCCCGTGCTGCTCTATGGTACTCTCAAAGTCTGCAAATGGCAGATACCTTGGTAGAAGCACCGAAGATGTTTCGTGAAATGGACGGAATAAAACTCGAAAACGTGCAGTTGCCTAATGCTTTGGAAACGTTTTGGTATTGCCGTAATATAGAGCTGAAGAACGTACAGATTGATAAGGCGGATTACCTTTTTATACACAGTGAGAATATTAAGATACAAAACTATGCCCAAAACGGGAACTATTCGTTCCAATATTGCAAGAATGTAGAAATCCGTAATGCAGTTATCAACTCCAAGGATGCTTTCTGGAATACGGAAAATGTAACAGTCTATGATTCCGAGCTGAACGGAGAATATCTGGGCTGGCATTCTAAAAACTTACGTTTGGTAAATTGCAGGATTTCGGGGACTCAACCGCTTTGCTACGCACATGATCTGGTGATGGAAAATTGTACGATGGCAGAGGATGCTGACCTTGCTTTTGAACACAGTAGTGTGAAGGCAACGATTAAAAGTCCCGTTCATAGCGTAAAAAATCCTCGTACGGGAAGTATTGTTGCCGAAAGTTTCGGAGCAATCATTTTGGACGAAAATATTAAATCACCAGGAAATTGCGAATTGAAACTTTGGGACGATCTAACCTGTTTTAATTGAAATATGAAGTATAATTTCGATGAAATTATTCCACGCAGAGGAACGAATTCTTATAAATGGGATTCGGCTGAAGATGCGGATGTATTGCCGATGTGGGTAGCTGATATGGATTTCCGTACGGCTCCCCCTGTCGTGGAGGCATTGAAGAAACGGGTGGAACATGGGATTTTCGGTTATGTACGTGTACCTGATGCATACTACGAGGCAGTTCTAAATTGGTTTGCTCGACGGCATGCCTGGCAGATAGAGAAAGAATGGATTATTTACACCACCGGTGTTGTGCCAGCAATATCTGCTGTGATTAAAGCGTTGACACTGCCCGGAGATAAAGTAATGGTGCAGACACCTGTATATAACTGTTTTTTCTCCTCCATCCGTAATAACGGATGCGAGATGATTGCCAATCCTTTGGTATATAGAAACAGGGGCTATCAGATTGACTTTGATGATTTGGAGCGGAAAACTTCAGACCCGAAGGTCAAACTTCTGTTGTTATGTAATCCGCACAATCCCGCCGGAAGAGTGTGGAGTAAGCAAGAGTTAAGGCGGATAGGTGAGATTTGTATTCGAAATAATGTCTTTGTGGTTGCGGATGAAATTCATTGTGAATTGGTATTTCTGGGGCATGAATATACTCCTTTTGCTTCTATATCAGAAGAATTCCTACTGAACTCGGTCACTTTTGTTTCGCCTAGCAAAGCCTTTAATTTGGCAGGACTTCAGATTGCCAATATCATTTCCGCAGATGCAGATGTACGGAGGCAGATAGATAAAGCGATTAATATAAATGAAGTCTGTGATGTGAATCCTTTGGGAGTGGAGGCGTTGATAGCTGCTTATAATGAGGGTGAAGAATGGCTGGAAGAACTTAAAATCTATTTGTTTGCGAATTACATCTATTTAAAAGGTTATTTCGAGACCTATCTTCCGGAGTTTCCTGTAATGATGTTGGAAGGTACGTATTTAGTTTGGGTAGATTGTTCGGTTCTGCATCTGGCGTCAGCGGAAATAGTCAAAGACTTGTTGAAGAAAGAAAAACTTTGGGTAAACGAAGGTAGCCTGTATGGAGAGGCTGGTGAAGGATTTATCCGTATCAATATTGCCTGTCCGCGACAGCGGTTGATAGATGGATTAAACAGATTGAAGCGGGCTTTGAAATAATAAAATAATTGTCAGTTTATTGAGAGATCCCCCTTCTCACTCCCCGTAAATACGAATGAAAAAAAGTAGTGGCCTTGAAAGACTTTTTGCCTTTCCTTCTCGGAGCACTCTAGTTTATGGCTACCGGGATTATATTTCTTGGAATTTGTCATTTGCGGGGAGAACAAATTATAAAGTTATAAAGAAAAAGCTTGGTCAAACGTTCTCATTTTAATGATATAATTCCTTATATTTGTATCAGGATGAATAAATCAATAATTTGAAAAATGAGAACGGAAAAAGAAAAAATGTTAGCGGGAGAAGTTTATGATTGTGCTGATAATGAGTTATTGACCAGATGGCATAAAGCAAAGCAGCTTCAACAGGAGTATAATAATACTCTCACTACTGATGCAGGTAAAATTTCTGATTTATTAGATGAATTAATCGGTTCAAGGGGGGATAATGTTTGGATTAGTGCTCCTTTCTTTGTGGACTATGGTGAGAATATTTATATCGGGAAGAATGTAGAGATCAACATGAATTGCGTTTTTCTTGATTGTAACAAGATTGTTATCGGTGATAATTCGGGGATTGGGCCGGGAGTACATATTTATACTGTTTTTCATTCTACAAAGGCATCGGAAAGAACCTCTGAAAACAGTACTTTTTGGAAGTCGCAGACAGCTCCGGTGATTATTGGCAATAATGTGTGGATTGGTGGAGGATGCATCATTCTTCCGGGAGTAACTATTGGCGATAATACAACTATTGGGGCAGGGAGCGTTGTCACAAAGTCTATTCCGGTCAATGTGCTGGCGGTTGGCAATCCGTGTAGAATCCTTAAACAGATAGAGGATTGACGCTTCTTTTTTCCATCTATATATTAAATAATTTACCTGTATTGTGGTAAAAACTTCTTGTTCGTAATGTGTAGAAAATGCACATACTTCAAAATCTGTAATTTGGGTTTCTATATCCGTAATTTGTATCATAAAGAGTTGGAACAGAATAGCTAACTTTGCATTATCAGAGAGTTCATAAATAATAAACCATACGTAGTTATATGAGAAAATTGTTTTTTATTATTGTAACAGCTATCGGAATGATGCAAATCCCGATGCAATCTATAAATGCACAGAATATGAAAAAAGAAGAAGTACCTCAAAACATCAGCGCATTTCCGGTAGGAAAAGCGAATACAGGATTCGAACAATATTTCACGGGTAGATCTTGGCTGGCACCGCTGACTGGTAACAAAGACTTGAATGTACCCATGTCCAACGTTACTTTTGAGCCTGGCTGCCGGAATAATTGGCACAGCCATACGGGTGGACAACTCCTGATTGCCGTCGGCGGTGTGGGATATTATCAGGAACGTGGTAAAGCGGCGCGCCGTTTACTTCCCGGTGATGTGGTTGAAATTGCTCCGGACATAGAACACTGGCATGGCGCCGCTCCCGATAGTTGGTTCTCACATCTGGCTATCGGATGCAATCCGCAGACCAACCAGAATACATGGTTGGAACGAGTGGATGACCAACAGTATGCCGAAGCAACGAAAGGTAACGTAGCAATCGGACTGCAAGCTACCGATCCTGAATTGGACGATATATTTAGTAATTTTACAAAAGAAGTGCAAGAATACGGTGCACTGGACATTAAAACCCGTCTTATGGTAACATTGGCATCCAATATTGCTTCACAAGCGCAGGCCGAATACCGCATCACACTCGAAAGCGCACTTAATGAAGGCATTGCTCCGATAGAAATAAAAGAAATCCTTTACCAGTCAGTAGCCTATGCGGGCATGGCTAAGGTCAGAAATTTTATCGGTATCACCAATGATATATTGCTCGCCCGTGGCGTGCGTCTTCCTTTGGAAGAACAATCGGTTGTATCATCCGAAACACGTTTCAATAAGGGACTAGAATTGCAGAAATCCATATTTGGTGAACGGATAGAACAGATGCATAAGAACGCTCCCGACAATCAGAAGCACATCCAACGTTACCTCTCCGCCAACTGTTTCGGCGACTATCAGACACGTAGCGGACTGAATGTAAAGACCCGCGAACTGATTACATTCTCGATACTTGTTTCTTTAGGCGGCTGTGAATCGCAGGTAAAAAGTCACATACAGGGAAATGCCAACGTAGGGAATAATAAAGATACGTTGCTGGCAGTCGTAACGCAACTCTTGCCATTTATTGGTTATCCGCGCACACTCAATGCCATAGCCTGTCTGAACGAAGTGATTCCGGAAAAATAATAAAGACATTGATGCATCCCGAAAGATAACGATTAAAATCTATCCGGGACTTGACAAACGCTTTTTAATGTTATATATTTGTAGTCCGGGAAAGTATGAAACGAATGATTACTAAATGAAAAAAGAGACGGAATATGGATATGAAATGGATGGAAAATAGTATAATATTACAACGAACTTAGCTCATTCCCTTAGCTTATACTAGGGGATAAGGCAACAGATATAGCCCAAAGGCTGCGAACTTTATAGAGTTCGCAGCCTTTTTTGTAACCTATTATTGAATATATTTTTGCAAATTCAGATTTTAAAGTTTATAATAAACAGGGGGGACGTTTATAATAAACGGTCACAGTATTTATTAATAACGCTCTTTATGTTTATGTGGTAGGTTGTTATCTTTTTTGTATAACCTTTCTCTAAAGGGTAGAAACTTGTGTGGTTGTGGTAATAATAATTGATATGTTGACTGGGTAATTTAATTTTATAAAATATAGTTCCTCCACTATTCTTGTTATTGTTACTCTATGTTATCTATCAGCTTTGTTTTGAAATGCACCTTGAATACCTGTTTTTATCTGTCGGAAACTTTGCAGGACGAGATAATAAAACCTCATATTTGATGATCGATTCACTGTAAGATTTGTTATCTTTGCAAAGGTTTCATTTATAAAGAGAAGAAGTTATGGATATCATGGACCGTTTGAAAGGACCCCGGCGCAATCTGCCTATCGGAATACAAAGTTTTGAGAGACTTCGTCGCGACGGCTATTTGTATGTTGACAAAACAGCATTTGTCTACGAACTTGCCTCAACGGGCAATCCATATTTCCTTAGCCGTCCGCGTCGTTTTGGCAAAAGTCTGCTGCTTTCTACGCTGGAAGCGTATTTCTGTGGAAAGAAAGAACTTTTTGAAGGACTTGCCATTGAACAGTTTGAAACAGAATGGAACGAACACGCTGTACTGCATCTTAGCCTGAATGCCGAAGACTACTCTGAAATAGAAGGATTGAGAAACGGACTCGAATTGCAACTTCGTAGTTGGGAAAAAAACTATGGAATCAGCGAGGAAGGCTTGAGTTATTCCGGTCGTTTCATGCAAGTTATCAAAGAGGCATACCGACAGACTGGTCGTGGTGTAGTTGTTCTTATTGACGAGTACGATAAACCGCTGCTCCGCTCTATGCATAACCCGGAATTACAAAGTAAGTTCCGCGAAATGCTCACAGCTTTCTACACTGTATTGAAGGATGCAGACCCCTGGTTGCGTTTCGTCTTTATCACCGGAGTGACCAAATTTGCTCAAATGGGTATATTCAGCACTCTCAACCAACTGATCGATATCAGCTTCGACCCGCAATACAATGCTCTTTGTGGTATGACCCGCCCGGAAATTGAAGCCAATTTCGTCCCGGAACTGGAACGGTTGGCAGAAAGGAACGGTTTGACAAAAGAAGACTGTATGGCATACCTTACTCGTATGTATGACGGATATCATTTCAACTATGTCCGTAAGGAAGGTATGTACAACCCGTTCAGCATACTGAATGTGCTTAGGAGCGGGATGTTTGAGAATTACTGGTTTGCCAGCGGAACACCCACTTTCCTTGCCGAAATGCTGAAGAAGACCCATTATGATTTGCGTGAACTGGACGGATTGGAAGTAACTGCCGCCTCTCTTACCGACGACCGTGCTGACGTAAACAACCCTGTGCCAATGATTTATCAAAGCGGCTATCTGACCATTAAAGGATATGATACAGAACTGCGTCTCTACAAGCTGGGTTACCCCAATGATGAAGTGAAGTATGGCTTTCTTAATTTTATCACTCCGTTTTATACCTCGTTGGATGAATCGAAAGCCCCCTTCTATATCGGACAGTTTGTAAAGGAACTAAGGGCAGGAGATGTTGAGGCTTTACTCACCCGCCTTCGTGCGTTCTTTGCCGATTTCCCCTACGAACTGAATGATAAGACAGAGCGTCACTATCAAGTGGTATTCTATCTTGTTTTTAAACTACTGGGGCAGTTTATTAACGCCGAAGTGCAAAGTGCCCTGGGACGTGCTGACGCTGTGGTGAAAACAGCAAATGCTGTTTATGTCTTCGAATTTAAGCTAAACGGTACCGCAGAAGAAGCATTGGCACAGATTGATAATCGCGGCTATCTCATACCTTATACTACTAATGGTTGCCGTATAGTGAAAATAGGTGCAGAGTTCAGTAAGGAAGAACGCAATTTGAGTCGATGGTTAGTAGAGGAAGAAGGATAGTAGGGAATTGATAATAAAAGTATAGTATATAATTTCAAACCTAAAAAGTAACGCCCAAACGGTAAAAACAGCATCCGTTTGAGCGTTTATTTTTTTAGAAATCTTTTTGGAAGGATGAGGAAGGAAACGATAGCTTATATCTTCCATTATTCCGTTCTCTATGTGATATATACGTTGATTTTAATGTTTCCTTTGACAACTTTCGGTCGATGTTCTATTTTTCATATTTTAGATTGTTCGAAAATGTAATAGATGTTAATTGGCTACTAGGCTTGCGAACTAATTTTTGATATGATATGTTGTTTAAAGTGAATAACGAATTAAAAAATGAACTAGAAAGTTAGATATGGACAAATAAAGCATTTCTAATGATTTAGCAGATAAAACATTACATTATAAAACTTATGATTATGAGAAAATCGATTATTTTATTAGCCTTGATATTGGGTGGACTTACAGCAAATGCCCAATCAGTTGTAGAAGGTACAAAAGTAACAGACAATTGGTCTGTGGAAGTCAATGCCGGTGCAATCACTCCCCTTACTCACAGTGCTTTCTTTAAAAGTATGCGTCCTGCTTTTGGAGTGGGAGTTTCCAAGCAATTAACTCCTATCTTCGGTTTGGGATTCCAAGGAATGGGATACATTAATACTACTCCGAGTAAAACATCTTTCGATGCTTCCGATGTCAGCGTATTGGGTAAAGTCAACCTGATGAACCTGTTTGCAGGTTACAAAGGCGAACCCCGCTTGTTTGAAGTGGAAGCCGTTGCAGGAATGGGCTGGTTACATTATTATGTGAATGGTGATGGAGATCAGAACACTTGGTCTACCCGTTTGGGATTGAATTTCAACTTCAACTTGGGCGAAAGCAAAGCATGGACATTGGGTATCAAACCTGCCATTGTGTATGATATGCAAGGCACTTACCCCGAAACAAAGAGCCGTTTCAATGCCAATAACGCAGGTTTCGAATTGACAGCCGGATTGACATATCACTTTAAGACAAGTAACGGAACACATCATTTTGCAAAAGTGAGAGTGTACAACCAAGCTGAAATTGACGGATTGAATTCTTCCATCAATGCGCTTCGTTCAGAGGTGAATAACAAAGACGGTCAGATCAGCAATGCCAACCAACGGATCAACGGATTGCAGGAAGAACTTGAAGCCTGCCGTACAAAAGTTGTTCCAGTAGAGACAGTAGTGAAAACTGCCCGTGTACCCGAATCTATCATTACTTTCAGACAAGGTAAATCATCCGTTGATGCTTCGCAACTTCCTAATGTGGAACGTGTAGCTTCATATATGAAGAAATATCCTGATTCAAAAGTAGTTATTAAAGGATACGCTTCTCCGGAAGGTAGTGTGGAGGTCAACGCAAGAATCGCTGCTGCACGTGCAGAGGCTGTAAAAACTATCCTTGTTAATAAATACAAGATTAATGCATCCCGCATCACTGCTGAAGGTCAGGGAGTAGGTGACATGTTTACCGAACCGGATTGGAACCGTGTAAGTATATGTACGATTGAAGATTAAACAGATAGATTACATAAATAGAATAAAGAAGGCTGCCCAAAAGGCAGCCTTTGTTGTATGTACTGGTTTTATAGATAAGTGGCTAATTTTTGAATACCCTGAAAGATTAGTAAACAGATTTCTTTGTACATTACATAAAATAGCTATTTTTGCAAGTATTGTTCATGCGCGTTCTGTGTTGAGTGTGCAAATATCAACCATTAAAAACTGTATTATGAAGAGAGTATTCGTTTTTCAAGATTTTAAATCGCAGAAATTCTGGAGTATAGAGGTAGTCGGAACAGATGTTACTGTAAATTATGGTAAGCTGGGGACTGCCGGACAAACACAAGTGAAAAACTACGCAACTACTGAAGAAGCTGAAAAGGCTGCCGACAAATTGATTGCAGAGAAGACAAAGAAAGGTTATGTGGAAACTGCCGAAGAAACAGCACGTGAAATGAAAGTGGAAGCTAAGAAATATACATTGAGCTATGATGAGTATGAAAACGATGTGAAGCTTTTGGATAAGATATTGAAAGACAAGCATCTCTCTGAATATAAGCAAATAACGATTGGCTGTTGGGATTATGAGGGTGATGACTGCTCGGCTCTGTTGCAAGGGCTTATTGAAAATAAGGACAAGTTTGCACAGATAGAAGGCCTGTTCTGGGGTGATATTGAACAGGAAGAACAGGAAATCTCATGGATTGAACAAGCCGATCTTAGTCCGCTGCTCGATAGTATGCCTAATTTGAAGGATCTGAAAATAAAAGGAACAAACAACCTGCGTTTGGGAAGAACCTCACGTCCGGAGTTGCGGTCGCTGGAAATAATCAGTGGTGGTATGCCTACTGAAGTGGTAGAGGACATTCTTGCTTCTGACTTTCCCAATCTGGAAAAACTGATTCTATATGTTGGTGTGGAAGATTACGGATTTGAAGGTGACATTGAGATCTTCCGTCCGCTTTTCTCGAAAGAGCGTTTCCCGAAGCTGACTTATCTGGGGCTTGTTAACTCTGAAGAACAGGATAGTATTGTAGAAATGTTCCTGGAATCGGATATTCTTCCTCAACTTGAAACCATGGATATTTCGGCTGGTACTCTGAAAGATGAAGGTGCACAGTTGTTACTGGATAATATGGATAAAATCGCTCACTTGAAGTTTATCAATATGCGCTATAATTATTTGAGCAAGGACATGAAGAAACAGTTGCAGAACCTTCCTATGAAAATAGACATTGCCGAAACCGAAGAGGCGGATGAATATGATGGTGAATTGTGGTATTACCCGATGATTACAGAATAGGAGATGCAGATAATCGTTGTCAGCAACTCTTTATCCAAACGTATAGAATACTTTGTTGAAGCAGGTAAGCACTTGCAGACAGAAGTTTGTTTTATGACTTATGAGGAACTTTTTAGCTGCTTGCCGCTATTGCGGCAAGCAGTTATCAAACTGGAACCCTGTGTAAGTGATGAAACTGATTTCCTGAAATATGCGCTGTTGAATCAGGCATATAAGGAGACATTGCAACGTTTGAACGAGGTGAGCCTGCCTGATGATGTGCGTTTTTTAAATACTCCTCATGCTTTGTTGCGTGCTCTTGATAAAAAGGAAACAAAAGAAGTACTGATGGACAAAGGGCTGAAAGTGACTCCGATGTTACTGTCTCCACAATCCTTCGATGAGTTACGGCAGCTTCTTGCCGATTGCGGTAGAGGATGCTTTTTGAAACCCCGTTATGGTTCGGGGGCGGGAGGCATTATGGCGATTCGTTATCAGCCCAACCGGAATAAGTGGGTAGTCTATACTACGCTGCGGCAAGTGGACGGAGTGATTCATAATACCAAACGAATCAATCGTTTGAGCGTGGAAAAAGAGATCATCCCGTTGGCAGAAGCTGTGATACAAACAGAAGCTATCCTTGAAGAATGGATTCCTAAAGCACAATTGCAAGGAGAAAATTACGACCTTCGGGTAGTGTGCCGGGAGTCTGAAATAGATTATATCGTTGTGAGATGTAGCAAAGGAAGCATAACGAATCTACACCTGAACAACAAGGCGCATTGGTGGAATGAATTGTCTCTATCCGAAGAGGTGCGGCAACAAATCTATTTTCAATGTCAGGAAGCTGTGCAATCCTTGGATTTGCAGTATGCAGGAGTAGATGTATTGATAGAACGAGGGACGGATATTCCTTATATAATAGAAGTCAACGGACAAGGAGACCATGTTTATCAGGATATGTTTGCTCATAATTCTATTTATACTCAACAAATAAAAAACATAAAAAAGAAATATAACCATGCAAATAGATGAACTGCCGGCTGGCGAACAGACCCGTCATCCGGATCTGGATATGAATCAGGTGGTGGGTACTCATGATATATTGATGCTTTGCTTTGACACCTTGCGGTATGATGTCAGCAAAGAGGAAGAAGCGGCCGGAAGAACGCCTGTACTGAACAGCCATGGAGGAGAATGGGAGAAAAGACATGCTCCGGGAAATTTCACTTACCCGTCTCATTTTGCCATTTTTGCCGGATTTCTGCCTTCTCCGGCAGAACCTCATTCACTGCGTAGCCGTAACTGGTTGTTTTTCCCCGTACAGGCGGGTACAGGACGTATTCCGCCTAAAGGAAGTTATCCATTTACAGAAGCAACCTTTGTGCAGAGCCTTGCCCATACAGGCTATGAAACGATTTGTATAGGTGGCGTAAACTTCTTTAGCAAGCGTAATGAGCTGGGGCGTGTATTCCCCGGTTACTTTACTAAAAGTTATTGGCTGCCTACCTTTGGATGCACAGCCCCCGATAGCACAGAAAAACAGATTGATTTTGCATTGAAAAAACTAGAAAATTATCCGGATGACAAACGGATCTTTATGTATATCAATTTTTCTGCTATCCATTATCCGAACTGTCATTATGTGGAGGGTAAAATGAAAGATGATAAAGAATCACATGCGGCTGCCCTGCAGTATATTGACAGTCAGTTACCTCGTTTGTTTCAGGCTTTTCAGAAACGGAGCAATACGCTGGTGATTGCCCTTTCCGATCATGGCACTTGTTATGGTGAAGATGGGTATGAATATCATTGCATATCTCACGAAACGGTTTATACAGTCCCTTACAAACACTTTATTTTAACGAAACAATGAATCAACCGCTACCACGATATGTAGACTATATGTATAGCTATCCACATAAAACTGCCTATCGTCCTTTTCCATCTCCGGTTTCGCTGCTTCCTTACCTGGAACAGGTGGAAGGGCAGAAGGCATCACTCTATTTTCATATTCCTTTTTGTAGTCATAAATGTGGATATTGTAACCTGTTTTCTCTACAAACCAATCGTGCGGATTATATCGCAACTTATTTGGAAACCCTTCATAAGCAGGCACAACAATTGTCACCTCTCACCACCGGACTGATCTTTGACAGTTTCGCCATTGGAGGAGGTACACCGTTGCTTCTCACCGTTTCCCAACTGGAATACTTATTGGAGACGGCTGCCCTGTTCGGAGTGCATCCCTCACATGCTTTTACTTCCATAGAAACATCACCGGAGTATGCTGATCCTGCCCGTTTGACATGGTTGAAACAAGCCGGAGTGGCTCGTATAAGTATCGGTATACAAAGTTTTCTCAACGAAGAGTTAACCGCTTTGAAAAGACGTCCCCGGCAAGACACGATCAATCAGGCGTTGGAAACTATCCGGAAGATGGAATTTCCTTTTTTTAATATCGACTTGATTTACGGAATCAAAGGACAAACAGTGGATAGTTTTCTCTATTCGTTGGAGCAGGCTCTTCTGTTTCAGCCTAACGAACTCTTTATCTATCCGTTATATGTGCGACAGGGAACAGCTATCACGGAGCGGGAATCTGATGATGTCTGTTTCCGGATGTATTGTGCCGCCCGTGATCTCTTGAAAGACAGAGGCTTTCTACAAACTTCGATGCGGCGTTTTATTCATCATCCGTCTACTGATGCGGAAATTTCCTGTGGAGATGAAGTGATGCTTTCGTGTGGTTCCGGTGGACGTAGTTACTTGGGTCATTTGCATTATGCCACCCGGTATACTGTTTCTCAACACTGCATTGCTCAAGAGATAGATGACTATATGGACACTACTGATTTTACAGTAGCTCGCAATGGATTTATTCTCTCTCAAAAAGAACGAAGGCAACGTTTCATCATTAAAAATCTGATGTATTATATGGGGCTTGATAAAGCCGAATATGAGCGTCGTTTTGGCGAATCACCGGATGATATTCCATTATTCCGGCAACTGGCAGAACGGCAATGGATAGAAAATACAGATGACCGCATTTGTCTTACTTCCGAAGGAATGGGATATTCTGATTATATTGGTCAGTTGTTCATTACCCCTGAAATAAGAGGGCTGATGGAAACTTATTCTTATTGAATGAAATGGAAATGAAAAACGAGGGGGCTTTACTTTCCATCAAGCGTATCTATTATCGCGGTAAATTGAATAGCTGCAATTATACCTGCTCTTATTGTCCTTTCGGCAAAAAGTCACATCTGACAGCCACTACGCAGGATGAACAGGCGTGGAACCGTTTTATTACGGCTATTGAACAATGGCAAGGAGGCCCGTTGCAGTTATTTATCATTCCTTACGGTGAAGCATTGATACATCGTTATTATCGGAAAGGGATCATCCATTTAGCAGCGTTGCCACAAGTAGCCGGAATTTCCTGTCAGACTAATCTTTCTTTCTCTGCCGATGAATGGCTGGACGAATTTTCGGCTACACCGACATTGATAAGTAAGATAAAGATTTGGGCCAGCTTTCATCCGGAAATGACTTCAGTAGAAAGCTTTGTCCGGCGACTTCATACCTTTTATAATGCAGGAATACAGGTCTGTGCCGGAGCGGTAGGCAATCCGATGGCAAAAAGTGTACTTAGCGATTTGCGAAATGCTCTTTTGCCGGATATTTATTTGTTTATTAATGCTATGCAAGGTTTGAAGTCTCCGTTGAGCGTAGAAGATATTCGTTTTTTTACGCAACTGGATAACCTTTTTGAGTATGATTTAAAAAACGCCTCGGCTCAATGGGATATCTGTTCGGGAGGAAGAAGCAGTTGCTTTATTGATTGGAAAGGAGATATCTTTGGCTGTCCCCGAAGTCGGGTGAAGATAGGAAATCTTTATCAGAATCAAATCTTAGACCCCTTGCTTCCTTGTCGGCGGAAGGTCTGCGACTGTTACATTGCTTTCAGTAATTTGACTAATCATCCTTTGCATCGAATAATGAGAGCAGGTGCATTTTGGCGGATCCCGGATAAGCCTTTCATTACTTCCGTGTTTTTTGATGTGGATGGAACACTTACCGATGCCCAGGGAAGGGTTTCGGAAAGTTATGCCCATGCTTTGCGGTACATAGCGCAATTTGTTCCCTTATATCTTGCTACTTCTTTATCTATGCAACAGGCGCGGAGAAAGTTAGGCAAGGCTCTTTTCAGCCTGTTTGAAGGAGGGGTGTTTGCTGATGGTGGATTACTGGTATATGCCGGGCAGAACCGGTGTATGCCAGTTGAATTACTACTGGACATAAACGAAGAATCCGCAAAGATAACGGCGCATAGCTATGAAGGTCAAGTCTATAAATACAGCATGCTGGTTTATGATAAGGAAGAGAGAATAAATATTCTTTCTCGCTTAAAAGAGAAACCTTATCAGGTGTTTTATAAACCACCTCTTATTACGGTTATCCATAAGGACGTTGACAAACGGAAAGGAGTGCTTCATATATGCAAGGCTTTAGCTTTTCCCCTTGACCAAGTATTGGTTGTCGGAAATTCACTGAAGGATTGGGAGATGATGTCAGTAGTATCTCATTCTTGTGCAGTGATGAACGCCGAACCACTTTTAAAAGAACGTGCCCGCTATACGCTGAATCCGGACCGATTGGCTGCTTTCTTCCGCTTCCGGGAGTAGAAAAGCGGCTGCAATAAAAGCTTCACATTGATACCTGATTGTACCATTCAAAAATAAAAATCAGTTATAATTTGGTAGTTATAAAAACAAAGCCCATATTTGCAGCCCGAAAATAGGGACAGGCATAAAAATCCTCATCGGAGGGTGCTATAATAGATAATTATAGTGCTGGATAAGATGAATGGTGTAAATCATTCGCTTGTCCGGCACTATTTTTTATTGTAATAATTTAAGATAAGAGGTAAAGTAGCGGAGAAACTATGAAAGAGTTAAATTTGACACAAGGAAGTGTTCCGAAGGTATTGCTGCAATTTGCAGTGCCTTTTCTTATTGCCAATGTGCTTCAGGCACTTTATGGTGGAGCCGACTTGTTTGTTGTGGGGCAATATGATGATTCGGCAAGTGTGGCGGCTGTGGCTATCGGCAGTCAGGTGATGCAGACGATTACGGGTATTATTCTTGGCATTACGACAGGCACAACCGTATTGATTGCTATCGCCATCGGAGCAAAAGATGATCGGAAAGTAGCTTTTACAATCGGTTCTTCCGTGTGGCTATTTTCAATCGTAGGAGTCTTGCTGACCTTGGTCATGGTGGCATTTCATGGGCAGATAACCGAACTGATGCACACGCCTGCGGAAGCGATGGCTGATACTAAAAACTATATTCTGGTATGTTCGGCTGGTATTCTGTTCATAATAGGATATAACGTTGTATGTGGTATCCTGCGTGGATTGGGTGATTCAAAGACACCGCTTTATTTTGTAGGCTTGGCATGTATAATCAATATAGTGCTCGATTTTATACTGGTCGGCTATTTCCATTGGGGAGCTACAGGAGCGGCTATTGCTACTGTAACCGCGCAAGGCGTTAGCTTTGGAATAGCGCTTTGGTTCTTATACCGGCATGGATTCCACTTTGATTTCTCACGGAAGGATATCCGTTTGAACCGGAATCTGTCTAAAAAGATCATGGTATTGGGAGCGCCTATTGCTTTGCAAGATGCTTTAATCAATGTTTCATTTCTGATAATCACTGTCATTGTGAATCAGATGGGAGTCATTGCGTCTGCTTCTTTAGGTGTTGTTGAGAAAATCATAGTGTTTGCCATGCTGCCTCCGATGGCTATATCATCGGCTGTGGCAACCATGACTGCACAAAATTACGGGGCGGGACTTATCAAGAGAATGAATAAATGTCTTGCTTCCGGAATAGGGATTGCTCTTGTTTTCGGTGTGTCGGTTTGCGTGTATTCGCAATTCCTGCCGGAGACGCTTACCGCTTTCTTTACGAAAGATGCCGCTGTGGTGGCAATGGCAGCAGAGTACCTGCGGGGATATAGCATCGACTGTATCGTAGTCAGTTTTGTGTTCTGCATCAATTCTTATTTCAGCGGACAAGGGAACTCGTTATTCCCGATGATTCACAGTCTGATAGCTACTTTCCTGTTCCGTATACCATTGTCATACTGGTTCAGTCAGATGGATAGCTCGTCGCTGTTTATCATGGGATTTGCTCCACCCATTTCAACGGTGGTTTCATTATTGATTTGTATCTGGTATTTGCGATATACGCAAAGGAAATTATACTTGAGAGGCACATTGATGCCTGCTATGTCGAATTAGGTGTTTTTAAGTGACATATATTAACTAAAATCTATTTTGTATGGAAGCTTATTTGAAGAAACTCTGTTTTGAGTATCAGGTTGATGAAAAAGAAGTGAAAGAGCTGTTGGCTCGTATGGAAATGGTGTATCTGGATAAAGGAGAAACGATTGCATCTGCCACAATGCCCGAGCAGAGCTTGTATATTATTGTTTCCGGCATTCTGCATACATACACGACCCATGAAGGAGAGGACAGAACCATCCGGTTTTTATCTGAAGGGGATGCTGTATTGTGCTATAACTCCAGTCAGTATGCTGTAAAGGCGCTGACGAAATGTGCTGCTTATTACATCAGCGAAGAGGAGATTGAAGAGTTGTGCGCAACATCTATTTCGTTTGCCAACTTGGTTCGTCAACTGATGGAATATCAGTTCTATTTTAAAGAAGAAGAGAATATGAACGTTCGTAAACTGACGGTAAGAGAGAGGTATCTTTCTTTATTGGCAGAAATCCCAGATATTCTGTACAGGGTACCTTTGAAGTATATTACTCATTATCTGGGTGCCGATGTAACCAGTTTGGGATATATGGCTGGAAGTTCTAAATAGGAAATATAACCTGGACATCTATTTTTCTATGTATTCCTTATCAGATGGTTCATTGACTATTCAAAATTGAGTTTGAAAAGTCTTTGGATTATTTGGTAAGGAATATTATTTTTGTATTCCAAATGAAAAACTCAATACCTCGATATACTTTTTATAAGAATAAGTATGGAAGCGAACTTTTGGTCGATGTGGTAGAACTGAAATATGTGAAGAAGTTCTTGGCTGAAAGTGCTATTCACACGTTGAATTATTATGATGTTACTTTTATAACAGAAGGTAAAGGGACGTTTTCTGTCGATAACCAAACCTATGAAGTAACCCCATGTGACGTTCTATTCTCTAAACCGGGAGAAATCCGGAACTGGGATACGCGTCATATCATCAATGGTTATGCGCTGATTTTCGAGGAAGAGTTCTTGTCTTCCCTCTTTAAAGATTCTTTGTTTGTACAGCATCTTTCGTTTTTTCAGCTGGAAAGCTTTTCATCAAGACTGCATTTGCCAGATGAGCTTTATGCCCGTATACTCCAAATTTTGCATCATATAAAGATGGAGATCGACTCGTATCAGCAAAACGATGTGCATGTATTGAGAGCGTTGCTTTATGAAGTCCTGATGTTATTGGACCGGGCTTATCTTAAAATGACTTCGATAGAGGAGGGCAGGAGCAGAGAAGCGTCTAATAATCATGTAAGTAAATTCATGAATTTGGTAAATATCCATTCGAAAGAGCAACACTCGGTTCAGTATTATGCGGATAAACTCTGCATTACTTCAAACTATTTGAATGAGATGGTAACCTCGACAATGGGGTTCAGCGCCAAACAATATATTCAGAATAAAGTGATGGATGAGGCTAAAAGACTGCTCGTTTATACAAACGTCCCTATATCGGATATTGCTTTTGAACTCTGCTTTTCAACGGTCTCCTATTTTATTCGCAGCTTCCGGCAACATACGGGAGAAACTCCATTACTTTATCGGAAAACACATAAACCGTAAAAAGTACTATTTTCCCCTTTCTTTTTATTACGCCGTTCCTCTTCTATTTCTCTACTTTCGCATCAGATAATAACTAACAATAAAAAATGAAATGATGAGAGACGCAGAAAAAACAGTAGGGAACATGATTGATAAGTTGAAAACAGCTTTTATCGGTTCTATAGACAGGGAGGGATTTCCTAATATCAAGGCAATGTTGCAGCCAAGAAAAAGGGAAGGGATAAAAACGATTTATCTGACAACGAATACTTCATCCATGCGTGTGGCGCAATACCGGGAAAACAATCATGCGTGTATTTACTTTTGTGATACAAGATTTTTTAGAGGTGCGATGCTGCGGGGTACAATGGAAGTATTGACAGACAGTGCCAGCAAAGAAATGATTTGGCAGGAGGGTGATACCATGTATTACCCGGAAGGAGTGACAGAACCCGACTATTGTGTATTGAAATTTACGGCAACTTCCGGTAGGTTTTATAGTAATTTCAAATCGGAGAGCTTTATCGTAGAATAAAACTCATAGTATATAAGAGATACTAAGAGACAGCGCTTTTATAGTCTCAATGTGCTATTTTTAAGATTGTATAAAAGAATAGCAACTTTAAAAACAATGAACCAGTGAATAAACGGCATAAAATAGTGCAATAATATGCGGAAATACAGGTCTATTTCGCATAAAACTACATACGGAATGCATCTTTTCTTGTTGGCAAAGCGTTCGTTCCTCGGTGAGGAGCGGGGTGTTCCTCGGTGTGCGTCGCTAGCTTCCTCACCGAGGAACTTGTTTGTCATCGGTGAGGAAGCTGAAACTGGTCTTTTTGAGGGTGGTTTTTCTCTAGTTTGGCATAACTGTTAGAAAGGATAGGAATAATAAAAAGAACGGTTATCTTAATATTTTATGTTGAATGGTGAATGAATAATGGAAAATAGCTGCTATTTGGATGATATATGTCCCAAATGATAATAATAAAGAACTTTCTCCCGACAGATGCCGGGCTTTTTTCTATTTTTCTTAAATCGTTATGCTATTGTCTCTCTTTCTGATTGCTTAAATATTCCTTTTTTAAGAATGGTCATTCTTTCATTCATTTTATGCTCCCGGACAGAATCCGTTTTTATAAAACAGATAACTTTCCTCTATCGCATCGGCAGTATCAGCTTCTAATGCATATAATATTTCTTTGCAAAATTCCAATTGCCCGGTTCCGTTGGCAGTTACAATATTCTCGTCTCTTACAGCTTGTTCATTGATATAGTTCGAATCGCCTGTATATTTATCCCCAGCATACTGTTTTAGATAATTGAGCGTATTGCTGGTATGCTTTACCTCATTAAGGAAACCGTGCATACCCAGAAAAACAGAAGCATTACATATTCCGGCAACTAATTTCTTTTCTTTAATAGCTTTTTCTACAAGTGGGACTATTAATTCAGCTTCAGGTGAGAACCAGTTCATACCGCCAATTAACACCAGCCCCGCATAATCTTCCGCCATATCTTTTAGCCCATAATCAGGCAGCACTCTGAATCCGCCTATTGAACTTACAGGTTCTTGGGTTATTGATAGGGTTTTCACTTTATAACTAATAGGATTTCCGGGCTTGACTCCCTGATTCAAACAGGTAGCTATATATGCGCCTTCCCAGTCGGCGAACCCTTCTAAAATTACAAATATTACTTCTTTCATATATCGTTCTAATTTTTAGTGAGTACAAAGGTGTGATATTTAATTGACTTTTGTAGTAGTAATTGTGGTAAAATCTCGAATAATACATTTAAAATATGATTATTCAATTTACAATAGGAAACTTTTTATCATTCAAAGAGCAATGATGAAGGGCGTGAAGTAAAAACTATAACTTTTTCATTCAGGAAAAATGAATTGGAAGGTACAATACCTTATGGGGGAGTGCGATACGCTCGGAAAAGAAATGACTCAATTAACGGAAGATAAATTTTTTGTTGTCAATACACAAACAGGTAAACTTGTCGTCGCAGGTTATTATGATACAAACAATAATAACAAGTATGACAAAACAGATAAGGATGAAATCTTAATCTATGATTTGAAAACCTTGAAGTTAGCTTCGAGAATATGACTTCCGGCTAGATAGCCAACTGTGTACAAAGTAGAAAAGTGAAATAAAAAAGCTCTGTAATCATTGAATTACAGAGCTTTTTCTTTGTTTCGCTTTCTTAAGAAGCGGTGCGTACGGTAATCGTACCTGCCGCTTATAATATCTTTTTAATCAGTAACTTATGCGTAACCTAAAATTTGATGGTTACGACTTGGTTACGATTTCATTTTGTCAATTTTCGTAGCTTATGACACCACCGTGTCACCTTTCGATTGCGGGTGCAAAAGTACTACACATTTTTGAAACATGCAAGTTCTTGACAATATTTTTTTCAGCCTTTTTTTCAAGTGCAAGGTGCGAGCCTATATATATAAATAGGCTTGCACCTTGCACTGAACTAATTTTGAACCTATTAACCTTACTCCTGACCGAAACGGATTGACCTCGCATTTTCCCGCAAAAAAAATGCAGGAACAAAAAAATTATGGTGTAGTACACGTATAGTATACCATGCGGATTTTGACTTATCGGGAACTTTGCGGCAAACATTTCAATAATTAGGATTATGACAGAAGTTATCGTAATGGAAAGTGCCGCCTATCAAAAGATGATGGGGCAAATAGCGAAAATCGCTGAGTTCATTACCAAGAATGAACACAAGTTGCAGGATTGCGACTTTGACAACGATGTATGGCTGGACAGTCAAGAAGTGGCCGATATGCTCCATATCAGCACACGCACCCTGCAACGGTTAAGGAGCGACGGACTGGTAGAGTATTCGGTGTTCCGCCGCAAGTGCCTGTACAAGCTCTCAGAAATAGAGAAAAAGGTACGGGAAAAGGTTATCACGTGTGAACCGCACCTGATAGACGTTTACAAGAAGAACCGGTTGTTGGATATAACAAAGGACGAAGACAATGAATAAGGAGGATATTTTGCAGGCGACGGACAGGGGGCTTTCGGTGTTCAGACACTACCTGCCCGTGCCGTTCCGCATCGGTAAGAAGTTCCTGAATCCTTTATATAAGGATACGAAGGCATCGTGCAACGTATATTATGACCGGCGGCATTCGGTGTATAAGATGAAGGATTTCGGCAATGAGGAATATTCCGGAGACTGCTTCGAGTTGGTAGGGACAATGACGGGGCTGAGTTGCAGGAACGCGAAGGATTTCGTTGAAATCATGCGCATCATTGACCATGACCTGCATTTGGGGTTGGCAGACGGTTACGAAAATTGTGTGGACACATCTTCCGTTCAGGTGATTTGTCCGCCCACGCCGGAACAGGTGATAAAGAAAATACGCCCGTATAATATTGTACCAAGGGCGTTCAATGAAACAGACCGGATATTTTGGAGCAAATCCGGAATCACCGAGCATACATTAAATAAATATAATGTACGGCCTCTGCATTCGTTCAGTTCCGTCAATCAGGAAGGGAGAACCTATACCTTGACTGAAACGGCACAGGAACCGATGTATGGCTATGTAGGCGACAAATACATTAAAATCTACCGCCCGCGCTCGGAGATGCGTTTCCTCTACGCCGGAGATTTGGGCGACAATTATTGCTTCGGACTTGACCAACTGCCCTCCAAAGGCGACCTGCTGTTCATTACCGGCGGTGAGAAAGATGTGATGAGCCTTGCAGCAAACGGATTCCATGCCATCTGTTTCAATTCGGAAACGACGCTCATCCCTACATCTGTGCTGATGCTGCTCTCCTACCGGTTCAAACATATCATTCTGCTATATGACATGGACAAAACCGGGCTGGAGGTTTCAGCCAAACGGGTGGAAGAACTGAAAGCGTTTTCGCTGAAACGCCTGTTGCTGCCGCTGGCAGGGACAAAAGAAGAAAAGGATGTAACGGACTATTTTGCGTTGGGACATACGCATGATGATTTATTGAAACTGTTCTTAAACCATTTGGATTCATTATACAAGGAAGATATGTCAGCATTGAAATCATGCGAGTTGGATTTCAACAACCCGCCACCTGTGGCACAAATGATAGTATCGGTGAACGACGTGCCGCTCGGAACACAAGGGAACCTGCTCTGCATCACCGGCGGGGAAGGTACGGGGAAAAGCAACTATGTGGCAGCCCTAATTGCCGGGGCTGTGAAACCGGAAAACGCGGAAGGCATCGACACATTGGGCATTTTCATTGAAGGAAACCCGAAAGGCAAGGCGGTGCTGTTCTATGACACCGAACAGAGCGAGGTGCAGCTCTACAAGAACGTAAGTACCTTGCTGCGCCGTTGCGGACGCGACACGATGCCGGAATGGTTCAAGGCATATTGCCTGACGGGAATGAGCCGCAAGGAGCGGTTGAAGTCCATCGTGCTCAGCATGGACAAGTTCCATTACCAGTACGGGGGCATCCATCTGGTGGTGATTGACGGCATCGCCGACCTGATACGCTGCGCCAACGACGAGGCGGAGAGCGTCGCTGTCGTGGAGGAACTCTATCGGCTGGCGGGCATCTATAACACGTGCATCGTCACGGTGCTGCACTTCATCCCCAACGGGCTGAAGCTGCGCGGACACTTGGGCAGCGAACTGCAACGCAAGGCTGCCGCCATCCTCTCCATCGAAAAGGACACGAACCCCGCCGTTTCGGTGGTGAAAGCCCTGAAAGTGCGGGACGGCAGCCCGCTGGATGTGCCGCTCATGCAGTTCGCATGGGACAAGGAGAAGGCGATGCACGCCTACTTGGGCGAGAAGCCTAAGGAGGAAAAGGACAGGCGCAAGGAGGAGGAACTCGTGGCGGTAGCACGTGAATTGTTCAGCCGGAAACGCTTCATCGGCTACATGGAGCTTTCGGAAGAGCTTCAAACGGCTTTCGAGGTGAAGGAACGCACGGCCAAGAGCTATATCCGCTTCATGCGCGAGAAGGAAATCATTGTGAAATCACCCGACAGCCCGAACAGCTACATGCTGGGCGAGGTGTAAAATCATAGGAGGAACGGCCATGTTAGTGGACAAGACTGTATTTGAGGCGTGGATGGAGCGCATCATGGGTGAGCTTTACCGCATATCGCGCAAGCTGGACAAGGCGGAGAACCGGCAGAAGCACCTGAACTACCTGAACGGGGAACGGCTGTACGACAATCAGGAGGTGTGCCAACTGCTGCGCATCAGCAAGCGCACGCTCCAGCGATACCGGAACAACGGGGCGTTGAAGTTCCATTCGATATACCACAAGACCTATTACAAGGAATCAGACCTGCACGAGTTCATCCGCAACAATTTCGACGAAAACGAAATCAAGCGTCAGGCACGGAAAGACAAATTGTCGGAAACCTATCCGATGCCCAAAGAACCGGATGAAAACGGCAGGGAGAAAGAAACAGGAGATAAAGAACTCTCAGATGATTGTGGATAATGCATCTTGGATTTGCATCGTTCAGGGATATTGCCTACCGCTGTGAAGCAGGAAGTTCCCTTTGGGTTAAACAACCGGCTTCATTCTGTCGGGAGGACAGGGTGAAGCCTTTTTTTATCGAAAGTTCCAGTTTTGTGTCGTAAAAACGAGAATATTTATTATCTTTGCGCCGATAACCAAAGACATCGGATTATGATTATCACAAGGGAAGTACAGAAACGATTGGAAGATTTTCAGCCCGATTATGTGTTTACCTACCGGGACTTGAACTTGCCTGCCGAAGCGAGCGGGAGCATCATCAAGATGCTGAACCGGCTGGCCGGTGAAGGTCGCTTGGCAAAAATATCCAAAGGGCGGTTTTACAAGCCTAAAAAAAGCGTATTCGGCGTGTTGAAACCCAGACAAGAGGAATTGGTGAAGGATTTGCTGGAAAAGAACGGGAAATGTATCGGATACTTGACCGGCTACTCCGTCTTTAACTTTCTTGGGCTTACTACGCAAGTGCCAAACATTATCCAAATCGGCACCAACCAGCGGAAGAACAAGAAACAACGGGATATGTTCACCGTCTGCTTCGTTTTGCAACCCAACCCGATAACCAAAGACAATATTCCGCTCCTGCAATTATTGGACACCATCCGGTTCATCAAGGATATTCCCGATACGACGATAGACATATCGTGCAGGCGCATAGCCTTCCTTGTGGAAGAACTTGGCAGGAGGGACAAGGAAAAGATGGTTGCATTGGCCGAAGCCTATCCGCCAATGGTGCGCGCCTTGCTGGGAGCCATCATTGAGAACGATTGCGGCATGGCAAAAGCACAGCCGTTATGGGATTCATTGAATCCGGTAACGGTCTATAAATTGGGAATAAGTGAGGATACATTGCCTAATAAAAAGAAATGGAGGATTGAATGATACTGGAAAAACGACCTGAACTGTTAGCGGATGCGGTACGTGCGGCTTCCGAATATTACCATATAGCACCGGTCTATATTGAGAAAGACTATTGGATAAGCAAGATATTGCAGCAACTTTCCCGAAGCGTTTATATGGAGAACACGGTGTTCAAGGGAGGTACTTCCCTCTCAAAAGGGTATGGACTGATAAACCGCTTTTCGGAAGATGTGGATGTGGCTGTACTCACCCAAGAGTTGAGCGGCAACCAGATAAAGACTTTGATTTCAAAGGTCTGCAAGGAAATGACTCAGGGCTTGCAGGAACAGGTCGTGCCCGAACTGACAAGCAAAGGTTCCCGCTACCGGAAAGCCCTGTACCAGTATCCGGCAACTGTCCATGACCCGTTGTTTGATTTTGTCGCCAACCGTGTGGTCGTGGAAATAAATTCGTTTGCCAATCCTTATCCATACGTCAGGCGGCAGATAAAGAGCTTTATCACTTCTTACCTTGAAGAAACAGGCTTTGTCTCTTTCATTGAAGAGTATGACCTGTACCCGTTTGAACTGAACATTCTGGACAAACGGCGTACTTTGTGTGAGAAAGTCGTTTCGCTTCTCCGTTTTTCCTTTATGGACAACCCGATACAAGGATTAACCGGGAAAATCCGCCATTTCTATGACATCTATTTTCTGCTCGACGATAGGGAATGTATGGAATATGTGGAGCAGGATTTTATTAAAGACCTGCAAGAACTGGCAGCGCATGACCAACAAATGTTCGACACGCCGGAAAAATGGAAACATAATCCGGTCAAGAACTCTCCTCTCCTTTGTTCATTCAATGAACTATGGAAGCAATTGGGCGGATACTATGAACGGGAATTAAATTATTTAGCTTATAGCCGGATACCTGATGCGAATCAAGTCAAGAAGAAGCTGCATGATTTCATTTCAATGATGGAATGTAAACTATGATTATAATGAAGTATATAAGGATAAGATTATAATCTCCAAAATTTGTAAGAAAGGCATTATATAGTAGGTTCTGTAGAAACTACGAATTCGAGTTTGGTTCGGTCGGGGAGATAGTCTAACTTGCTATGATAAGAACGTTATTGAACAAAATTAAACAGCCTCTTATTGGTTGGTGAAAATATTTTTTGCAATTTTGTATATAAATATAGAACACGCAATAATTTAACTATTAAAGGCACTAAAAAGCGGAAGAATAATTATGTTAGAAGGATATATTGAACTTTTTGAGTTGGGTATTGCAATGGTGACAGCATTGTTGGGATTGGCATATCCATTATTTATCGACAAGGTAAATCAAATGACAGATAAATATAAAACACGCAGAATTTCTGAAAAGTTTAAAAATGAAACTGCATATTGTTGTTTTAATATTTTAATAGTTGTTTGTATCGTGGAATTATTTGTATTCCCAATTATAATAACAGCTTATAATACTGATTATTGTAATCAGTTACTTATTACGATTCAAGGAATTTGTGTGTTTACCTTATCTATAATTATGGTTAGATTATATCATCTTATACAAACGTATAATGATCCTTTTCGTTTTTTCAATCGAATCAGAATTAATGAAACAGGTGAAAATCTTATTGCAGATTTACAAATTTTAATTCAATATGCTTCTAATAATGAAGCAGAAAAGGATTTGTATAATGATGCAATGCAGGAACTTATGACACAAATTTTAAATTACCAACAGAAACAATTATCAATCTATCAACAACAATACTCAAACAATGAAGAACACTAATAAATCTCTATTTATATATCCAGATTATATAGTCCAAGTGCTCAATCAACTGATGGATGATAGTGTAAAGAATCAAAATGGAATTCTCAGTAAACGAACAGATATTATTGAGATACTATATAATCAATTTAATGACTTTCCAATTACAGATCAAGTCTATCGAATGATGTGGGGCTGGATAAACAAAATGCTTGATGCTGGTCATCACGATTGGATAAAACAATATTGGAATATTGCTAATCAATATTGCACTTTCAAGTTGGAATATTCTGATAAAAAAGATGCAAAGAATAAATTTTTGGAGTTCCATATTATGGTAGGTGTTTTATTGTTTTATAAGAAAAACTATAAGTTATTACAACATATATTCAATTTTACAAACACACTACCGGCAAAATACCCATTGATTCCTAGTACATTTTCTCATATATTTTATATTTATGAAGAGTTGTCCGAAAAAAACAAACGTATGTATTTGTTGAATTATCATATGTCTATGGTTTTTGAAGGTGCAGGAGAGGAGAATAAAATAGAAGGCCTTCTTGTTAATTATCTTGCGTTGCTCATGATACGTCTATATGATGTAAATGATTATAACATCACCTATAGCGATCCGTTAGCTACTCCAATTACAGGTAGTACAATTGAAGAAAATGACTATAAAATAGAATTAACCAATATACTTATAGAACGTATTAGAAGAATCACTGATGAACAAATAAAAGAGTGTGGGTTAACAATGAAGAATCGACAAACCGTTGTTGATTTACTTGAACAATATATAAGTCAATGTTCTCAAAAAAAAGAAGAATTGACGAAAAATCCAGAAATCTCAAAAGATAAACAAGAATTGATTAAAGAGTCTTTGGTTAAATCAGTAATAGAATATAAGCCACGATTGCCCCAAAGTAGTATACAGGAAGTAGAGGAGAATGATGAAGAATTTACTGCGTCACAAAGTGTTGAATTAGATGAACGCCTAATTCTTAATAGCCATTCTGCTATCAGTTCTAATTTAGGTGAAGCTTTAATCAATGCTCTTAACTCACAGTTACAACAGTTTTATTGTTATCAATTCTTACTTAATAGTGCAATCAAGACCTATACTATTCCTTATCGTGATTTTAGTAAAGCAATGAAACGACTTTCTATATCTTCTAAATACGTTTTATTAGCAATGGGAATACCAAATCATTTTTTTGATGAAATAGAAGGATTTATGCGTAAGGGTAACGCTATTCATTATAATAATAGCGATGTTTATGAAATACCCTCCAATAACGAAACATCTATTTTAATAATGAAAAAAGAGGATCTTCCTTGTTATAAATTTAGAAAATTGACAGATACAACATTAACAGAAATAGAATCTACAAGGTATCTATTCTCTAATATTGATTCTCTTATTAAAGAAAAGCCTATATTAACTGTTAGACAAGGTTTTTCTATACATATGCCACAGAAGTTACGATATATTAGGTTACGGGTTGCATATCAGTTGGAATCAGATGATATGCTTATACAAAAAGTTGAACCTATAATAAATAATATTATATAAATTATGAATACTGAAAGATTAAAAAAATGGATAAAAGAGAATTGGTTATCTAAATTATTGACTTTTATAATAGTGTTTATAGGAGCATTTATGGGATTTTATTGTGCACGCAGTTTACCAATTAAACAGGAAAAAGTTCATAAAAAAGACACTGTTTATATTAAACGTTCAATTACGGATTCTCTGTTACTAGATATATCTTTTCAGCTTAATAAGATAGAAGAGAAGCTACAACCTAAGAAAGTATATATTCAAAAACGTCGTTCTATTCCGTGTGATACTCTTAAAATAGATGCATCTATACATATTGATAAAAAGTAATATTGAAATTATAATAGGAATATTTCATAAATGTCCTTAATAAAATGGCATATGAAGATGATAGATCATAATTATTTCATATGCCATTTTATTTGTTGTATTTTTGTGTTTTTCTCTTGTTATATATGACTGTAAGGCTGCCTATTTGCCGGTAAAATGTCTAAAAATATATCATAATACTAAAGTTATCCTGGAGGATGTTGGATACAAGCACAAATTGATATAGAAAATCAAAAAAGTTTTCGAATGTGTATTTGAGGTAATTTTAAACAAGTAGACGCTAAATGGCTTTAAATTAATAAAAAAGAGATGGGTACAAGCGGGTGTTCTTTGGGTTTGAGAGTTGCAGGAGAGGGGCTGTAGGAACTACGAATTCACGTTCGATTCGGCAGAGGAAATGGTGAAACTTGCGGCGATAAGAATGTTACTGAACAAAATTTAAACGCTCTTAGATAATGAAGAATAGATAGAATTTTCTGTATAAAAAGGCTTGGCAACTATCCGGCATGTACCGGTTGTTGCCAAGCCTTTTTGTTGAATCCCGCTCAGAGCTTCATCCTCCATTTCGGTTTGTCCTGTGGTTTCTCCGTACCGGCCTCCGGTTGGGGGATGCCGCCGATTACTACCTTGTCCTTGCCCGCGCTCATGAGTTCCTTGATGCTGATGGTCTTGGGCATGGCGTGCAGCACCGGCGGTTTCCGTTCAGCCGCGTGCTCCATATAGTCGGGCATACGGTGGATGTATGGCTCGGACGATGCCGGGGCGATAGGTTCGCCGGGCATTGAGGGGGCGGGGTGCGCTACCGATGGAGCTTGCGGATCCGGCCGGATTTCGGTTATTCCTTCGATGTTGGCCTCCTGCGCATCGACGGATTTGAGGGAGAGCAATATCCGGCGGTCGAGGGCGGCAAGCTCGGCCTTGAGCTGCTTCAACTCATCCTCTTTTTTCCACGTTTCGTCCACGACCTGCTTCAGGACGGGGATTTCCTTTTCGATATCGGCATTGTCCCGCGTGTATTTCTCTATCAGGCGGGGGATGCTGTCGAAGGCGTTGATGAAGTTCCGGCAGGCGGTCTGCGGGTCGGCTGCCAAGCGTCCGTTGTTGTAATTGTACAGGAGTTTGCCCGCGCCGCGCACGAAGAAGCGGTTCTCGCAGAAGTCCAGCCCTTCCTTAACGGTGGTATCGGTCTTGACCACGATTTCGAAGCCGTAAAGGGAGCCGATGGGCTTAGGCTGGCCGTGCGTGCGCTCCTTGTCCTCTATCTCGTGCAGCCGAGCGGCTATGACTTTGGGGTCATTACTTGTTACCCCGTCAATCTTCAACGGGTTGAGCTTCTTGCCCTCCTTGTCATACTGCACGCGGCTCTCGAAGTCCGCCTTGTCCTGCCGCGCCCTCGCGATGATGTCGCTGTTGGAGGCTTGGTTCGCCAACAGGGTTTCCAGACGGATGCGCGAATCGCCCTTGCCGCGCTGGAACGCCTTGCGCTCGCCCTCCAGCCCTGCAATCTTCTTCTCCAGACGCGCCTTGTCCAAGAGATCGGTGTTGCCGGAGAGGATGGCGACATACTCGGAATAGTTCATGCCCCCTTTCTCGTCCATGCTGCCCTCGTCGATGGTGCGGCTGCCCATGCGGTTCTGCTTGAGCTGGGTGATGAAAAGCTGCTTGTTGTGGAGCAGGTTGAACTTGTAGCTGTCCAATGATTTCTCCACCGCATAGATGATGACATCGACCTTGTTGTCCGCATAGAGCTTCGCCACCTCGTTGCCCTTGCGGATGCCGCGCCCGTCGCGCTGCTGGAGGTCGCTGGGGCGCCACGGTGCGTCCAAGTGATGGATGGCCACACACCTTTTCTGCGCATTGACACCTGTGCCCAGCATCTCGGTGGAGCCGAACAGCACGCGGATGCGCCCCTCGTTCATCGCCTCAATCATCGCCTTGCGCTTCTTCTCGGTCTTGGCTTCCTGAATGAAGCGTATCTGGTCTTCGGGGATGCCGTGGTCTTCGACCAGTTTGCGCTTGATTTCGCTGTACGGGTTCCACTGGTCAGGCTTGTACGTACCCAAGTCGCTGAACACGAACTGCGTGCCCTTATGTTCGGCATATCGGTTGTAATACTGCGCAATCATGTCGGCGCAGTGGGTCGCCTTGTTGTCGCGGTCGTCGTCATATTTCAGCGGGTCGATGAGCCGCATGTCAAGCGACATCTTGCGGGCATAGGCGGTGGCGATGAGCATCTTGGCCTTTTCTTCCTTCTCGGTCAGCGGCGGACGGCCCAATACGGTGGCATTGCCGGTCTTGGCGAACTCCATGAGCTTGGCGATGAACTCCTGCTGGTCGGGCGTGGGCGCGATGTTGTGCAGTATCTCGTTCTTCTTCGGGCGGTCGATGCCGATGTCCTCCGCCGTGCGGAAGTCGGTAATCTCGGAATAGAACGAGGCGAGTTCGGGCACCTTGATGAAATAGCGGAAGCGTTCCTTCTGCACAATCTCGTTGGTCACGGAAAACTCATAGTCAATGGACTTGCGTGCGAACACCGCCGCCCATGCGTCGAAGGAGCGGATGCCCTGCCGCTCCAGTTCGTTGGGGCGCAGGTATTTGAACAGGAGGTACAGCTCGGTCAGTGAATTGCTGATGGTCGTCCCCGACAGGAATGTGGCTCCCAAGTCCTTGCCGGTGCGCTGCTGGATGGTGCGGATGGCAAAGAGCATGTTGAGCGCACGCTGGCTGCCCTCCGAGTTGCCCAGCCCCGCCACACGGTCGTGGCGCGTGGTGAACATGAGGTTCTTAAAGCGGTGGCTCTCATCGACAAAGATGTGGTCGATGCCCATGCGCTTGAAGTCCGCCACATCATCCTTGCGGGTTTCTATCTCGTGCGTCAACTCCTTGAGCTTGACTTCCAAGTTCATCTTGCGCTTTTCCGCGCCCTTGAGTTGGGCATTGGTTACCTCGCTGCCTAACTGGTGCAAGACTTCCAAGTTTTCCTCCACGCTGTCCAGTTCCTGCTGCAAGATGTCGCGCTGGATTTCGGGCGACTGCGGTATCATGCCGAACTGCTCGTGCGAGAGGATGATGGCATCCCAGTCGTTGTTCTTCATCTGGTTGAAGATTTCCACGCGGCGGTCGGGCGTGAAGTCCTCCTTGCCCGGATAGAGTATCTTGGCATGGGGATAGGCGGTGCGGAAGGTCTGCGCAATCTCGTGGATGTTCGCCTTCAGGCCGGTAATGAGCGGCTTGTGCGCCAATCCGAGCCGCTTCATCTCGTAGGCGGCGACGCACATTATCAGCGTCTTGCCGCCACCCACCTCATGGTCAGCGATGCCGCCGCCGTTCATCTTCAGCATCCAGATACAGTCTTTCTGAGATGGATACAAATCCTTGATGCCCAACCCTTTCAAGTCAAGGTCAGGAAAGGTCTGGTGGCTGCCGTCGAACTTGGGACGCACGAAGCAGTTGAACTTGCGGTTGTACATGTCCTCCAGTTTCTTCTTGAACTCCGGCGACTGCTCCATAAGCCAGTCGGAGAAGCCTTCACGTATCTCGTCAATCTTGCTGTTGGCCAGTTGCGTGGCTTCGGGGTCGCGCACCTTGATGTCCTTGCCGTCCTTGTCCGTGACGGTCTTGGTGATGTTGGGCGTGGTGTTGTGGATGGCGTGGCGCATGAGGGCCACGCCGTTGAACAGGCGCGTTTCGGAACGGACTGCATACTGGTTATAGATACGCGGGCTGAGTTCGGAGGCACGGATATTGTACTCGTCCGCGCTGGCGTTGTAGCGGACGGACACGTCGGTGTCGAACAGCCATGAGGCATAGCGGCTGTACACGGCAGCCGGAATCCAGCGTTCGCCGAAGTTGAAGTCCAGTTCCTCGAAGGGGATGGGTACCGGTGCCGCCTTACGCAATGCTTCAAGCGAAACGCGCGATTCGGCATCGTCGGGATGTGTCTGCAAGTATTCCCCGATATACTCCGCCTTTGCCACGACATTGCCCGCGATGAAGCGGTCGGCAATCTCGAAACGCTTCGCCAGCGGGTTGTAGAATACCCTGCCGCGCAGTTCATCCAGCAATTGTGCCTGCGGCTTGTCGGTGAGCGATTCCATATATTCCATGTCTGCCTCGCCATATTTGTTGAGCGAGGCCGCCAATGCCTCGTGCACATCGTCGGTGTGGGTAATCTCGTTCACGTTGTACGACACGGGATGGTCAAAGATGTCGGCCTTGACCGCCTTGCCGTCGGTGTAACGCTCCAAGGCGAGGATTTCCCGGTTATCGGCATCCATGCGGAACAGGTCGATGTTCTTCTTGTCGTTCAGGTTGCCGAACTGACGGACAAAGCCGTCGTACAGCCCGTTCAGGCCCGCACGCAGTTCCCCGTTCTCCTGCCGGTGTTCCGCTTCGTCGTTGTACAGGCGGTGGTAAGTGTCGCGAAGTTCAATGTAGGATGCGGCACGCTGCTGCTGGCGGGCAGGCAGTTCCAGCGGATGGAACACGGGGATTCTATCCATGTCGGAGAGGTAGCCAATCTGCCCGTCCATATTCACCAGTGAGCCGTTCCGGTAGTGCTCCAGCCTTTCACCGGTGAAGGGGCGTGGCTTCATGCGCTCCTGCCGTGCGGCCTCTTCCTCCGCCCGGCGGCGCTCCCGTTCCCGAAGTTCTTCTTCCGACGGGGCTTTGGGTGCGGCTGCCGGTTCGGGCTGTGCAGTCCGGGCAGGCTTTTCTGCGGGCGATGCGGCAATGGCATCCCCTTTGCCGGGTACGGACTGGCCGCTGAGCGGTTCCACAATGTCGAACAGGGAGAGCTGCGGGGTGTCCTGCTTCTTCTTCCGCTTGGGCTTCCGTCCGGTGCTGAACGCCTGCCGTTCCTCCTGTGTGAAGCCGAAAAGGTCATACAGGGACATCAGTGGCTCCTGCGTGACGGGTTTCTCCGGTTCAGAGCGGACAATGGGCGGTTCTTCCACAACCGCCTCCGGCGTTTCCGTCGTGACACGCTGCTGTTCCGGCTTGGATAACGCCCGCACCTGTGCAATGCGTTCCTGAAGACTTTCCGCCCGTACTTCCGCCAGTTCGCGCAACTCGCGCACCGGCGAGAAGCGGAGATAAAGGTCAAGGTCGAGGTTTTCCGACAGGTTCTTGTCCAGCATCCATTTCAGGTCTGCGGCGATGGCATCCATGCCCCCGTCATGCAGGAAGACGCGTGCCGGTTTGCCGTAAGGGTCGGTTCCCACATGGCCGCGCGTATGGACAATGGCGGCGGTACGCTCGAAGTATTCATTCTGGGTCGTGCCGTCGGCCTGCGTGCTGACTTCCACGAAGGCTTTTTCAAGGCCGGTGTATTCCCTTCCGGATGCCGTGTCCTTCTGCAACACAATGAGGTCGCTGCCCACCTCCGTACCGGCATAGTCGGTAAAGAGATTGTTGGGCAGGCGGATGGCGGACAGGAGCCGCGCCCTTTCCATCAGATATTGGCGCACGGGAGTGCCCATCGCGGAGTTCATCACCCCTTGTGAGGTGATGAAAGCCACGATGCCGCCCTCGCGCACGGCATCCAGCCCCTTGACGAAGAAATAGTTGTGCAGGGAACCGAGCGCGAAACGCCGTGCCGTACCATCGTCCATCAACGGGTCAAATACGCGGATGTCGCCGAAGGGGATGTTGCTCGCCGCCACGTCGAACCGCCCGTTGTCCTGCGGGGGTAGTTCCTCGAAGCCTTGCACACGGACATCCGTACCGGGCTGAAGCTGCCGGAGGATACGCCCGGTCAGCAAATCCTTTTCGTATGCCGCCATTTCGGGCTGGGCGGTGGCCGTGAAAAGATGCGATTGGAAAGCGGTGATGAAGTTACCCGTACCCGATGACGGGTCAAGGAAGCGGTGCGGCGACACGCCATGCTCACTTAATGAGGATGCCAGTGCACCGATGATTTCCGGCGGTGTATAGAACGCGGTAAAGGTGGATGCCTTCACACTGTCCACCAGCCGTTTGTATTCCCGTTCATCCGTCGCCCCCTCGCGGAGCACGCCATGCAGTTCCGACACAAGGGGAAAGAGTTCGCGGTCGCTCTGCGTCCAGCGGAGGATGTCGGTGAGCTTGCCGAAGGGGGACAGCACCGCCTTGATGCCCCCGAAGCCGGTGTAGGCGGCCAATACCGCCTGCTCCTCCGGTGTGGCGGCACGCCTCTCCCGTTCCAGACGGAACATCAGGCGGATGGCCTCGATGTTGTCCCTAAGATGTGCCTTCTTGTTATATGCCATTTTCTTCGAGCCAGATTGAGATTACACCGGCCAGTTCCCCGCACAGCCGGTCGAAGTCGGGGGTAAACTCGAAACCGTCGCTCAGGTCGTAACCGCTGAACACCCTGCCGCATTCGGGCAGGAGCTGGAGTGCCACCTCGCGGGCGCGGCCTGCGGGCACCTCGTCGGCGAACTCGTTCCACAACACGGTGATAAGCGTGTCGAGCCGGGAAAAGTGCAGACCCTGGAACAGCACCTCGTCCGCCTGTTGGACGGCTTCGTCATAATTCATGCCCGACCTGACGGCATTGCTGAACGCTTCGGCGGCAAGGTCGGCACGCGCACGGATAAAAGCATCGTCGGCAGCCCGTTCGGGATGCGATTCGCGGAGGTAGGACAACAGGGTAAGACGGTAATAGGAAAGTTCGTCCGGCTCAACTGCCGGAGCCGGGATGTTCGGTTTGTTCGGATTCATGATTTTTCTTCTTTACAAGTTAAACGAAACAATAGTAATTGGCATACAGGATAAGTTCCGGACTGATGGTACATGAGGTACGGACTTATCCTGCATCAAGTCCGGGTTGATATCCGGATGGTTATTTCCGCTTGGCAGATTTGCCTTTGGATGGTTTCTTGTCGGCAAACTCGTAGCCCACGGAGAAGTCGGGGCGCAATACCAATGAAGCGTCGAAAGCCTTGCCATCCCTGCTTTTGAAACCTTTGATAACACCGGTTCTGCCTTTGGTCAGGAGTTCGGCAAGCTGTTTGTCCGACAGTTCCTTGCCGCCCTTGTTACGGAAGAGGGTAAAGCCACAGTCCACATCGGCGCATTTGACAACCTTGGGGAAGAACAGCACCCGGCTGTTCCGGCATTTGGGACACGGGTATTCGCTTTCCGAAGGCGCTACGGACACTTTGGTTTCCAACAGTTCGGTCACAATCTGTGCGGTATATGCCTCAATGTCGCGCCGGAAGGCGGCTGCGTCGGCTTCGCCCGATTCGATGCGTGCCAGCGTGTCCTCCCATGCAGCAGTCATTTCCACATTGGCAATCTTCTTCTCCTTTACCGTTTCATAGACCGCCATGCCTTTGTCGGTGGGCACAAGGCTTTTCTTCTCCCTCCGGATATAACCGCGTGCGAACAGCGTTTCGATGACGGCAGCACGGGTGGCAGGCGTACCGATGCCCGTCTCGCGGATGCTTGCCCGTAGCTGCTCATCGTCAATCTCCCTGCCGCAATGCTCCATCGCCGAGAGCAGGGAACTTTCGGTATGCAACGGTTTAGGCTTGGTCTGCCGCTCCACCGCTTCGAGCGATTGTATCGGGAGCGTTTCGTCCTGTTCCAGACGGGGAAGCGGTGCATCCTCGTCGCTATCTTCCTTTCCACTGCGCACGGCACGCCAGCCGGCGGACTTGACCACCGTGCCCTTGGCCTGCACCGTGTCGTTGCCCACCGCCGCATGGATTTCCGTTACCTCCTTGATGCAGGGGGCGGAAAAGGCTTCGAGCAGGCGGGCGGCTACCATATCGTAGATGGCCTGTTCGTCTTTGGACAAGCCGTCGGGCAGGTTCTCGGTGATAACCAGCGCATGGTGGTCGGTTACTTTCCCACCGTCCACGCTGCGGCGGTTGAGCGGTGCGCCGGAAAGCGACGCGGCATACTGCCCGAAACGCGGATGTTGCCGCAAGAGGGCGATGCGCGAGGGGATTTCGTCGAACACGTCTTCGGAAATGTACCGGCTGCCGGTGCGCGGATAGCTCAGCACCTTTTTCTCGTACAGGCTTTGCGCAAGGGAGAGCGTGCGGTCGGCGGAGAAGTCCAGCCGGGTGTTGGCATCCCGCTGAAGGGCGGTCAGGTCATAGAGCAGCGGAGGTTCTTCTTTGACCTCCCGCCGGGCAAGTGCTGTTATGCGGAGCGTGCCGCACGCTTTCATTTCGCCCAACGCACTGTCTGCGGCGGCTTTGTTCTCGTAACGCTGTTCCGCTGTGGCATGGAACGCAATGCCATCCTTCTCCACCGTGATGCGTATCTGCATGTACTTCTTCGGGGCAAACGACTTGTTCTCCAGATAACGGGAGCAAATCATGGCCAATGTGGGTGTCTGTACCCGTCCGAGCGAGAACACGCCCCGCCCGGCGGCAAGGCTGAGCGCCTGCGAGCCGTTGATGCCGATGAGCCAGTCCGCTTCGCTGCGTGCCTTGGCGGAAAGATAGAGATTATCATAATTGCTGCCAGGCAGCAACCGTTCCATCCCTTCGCGGATGGCCTTGTCGGTCAGGCTGCTTATCCACAGGCGGACAAACGGTTTGGTGCAGCCTAAATAATGGTAGATATATCTGAATATCAGCTCCCCTTCGCGTCCGGCATCAGTCGCCACGATGATGCGGTCGCCACCCTCAAACAGTCCTTTGATGATGTTCAACTGGCGCACTACGCCGGGGTCGTCCTTGTATTCCTTCCCCTCACGCTTCTGGCGGGGGATGAGCGTGAATTGGGCTGGCAGTATGGGCAGGTTCTCCTGCCGGAAACCGGCAAACCCGTAGGCTTCGGGCATGGCCAGCCCGACCAGATGCCCGAAAGCCCATGTTACGGCATAGCCGTTGCCTTCCAGATACCCGTCCCTCCTTTGTCCGGCTCCCACGATTGCCGCGATGCTTTGCGCCACCGACGGCTTTTCTGCGATGATAACATTCTTCATATACACTTATATATTATAGGTAAGTAATTAGAGTGATGCACCGACTCCCTTTTTCTCCGACTTCCGGATACGACGGTTCTGGGACGCCGTCTGCGCGGATTGTTTCGGCTGCCCGCCAGTCTGTCCCTGCGACTGCTTCTTGTTCTTGTCGGGATTCCAGCGGAAGAAGTCGAACTTCATCTTCTCGTAGTTGGGGCGCACGTAGGCATTGAACGTGCCCCCGCCACCGTCGGACATGCCCTTGACATACGCCGCCTTGCCTGCTTTCAACGCATCTTTCTGCTCTTGGGTCAGTTCCACCCCTTTCAGCTTCTGCGGAATGATGATTTCTTGCCGCTCCGTTTGCCCTTGCTCCACCTTGCGGTTCAGTCCCCGGAAGTCGTAATCGAAGCCGCCCTTGCATACATTGTACTGGAGGCGTGCGTCGTAATGCTTCTGCCTCCGCTCGGACCACATGCCCTCGACCAATACGGACTCGCCGTTCATCAGGCGGAGTCCTTGGTCTTCGGTCAGCGTTACGCCGTTGATTTCACGTACCTGCTTCATATCCTGCATGGGGAGGTGGTGCAGGCGGTTGGTCTTGGGATTGAAGGACAGAAGACAGGACTCCACCGTACCGTCAGGTTGGCGGATGTCAATGGTTCGTCCGGCGTTATTCGTTTTCAGCAGGTTGTCCTGCACTTCTTGGGGCAGTTCCGTTCCCATGTACTCCTTCAAATCCGGATACCGTTTGCAGCATTCGATGTTGAGTACGGGTTTTCCGTCGGGCGATTCCACCAGCCGGATGCAGGCCGGTGTTTCAAAGCTGATGCCCTCGAAGTTGGTGCGGATGTCAAGCACGGCAGATTCATGCCCGTTGAGCAGGCGTGCCGTACCGATTTCGCCCAACGATTCGGGCGTGATGCCCATGCGTGCGAGCTGCTGCCAGTCCACCTGCTCCATGCTCCACTTCGTGGATTGCTGCGGGGCGGGTTCTTCGGTGGCGGGAGCCTGCCGCAAGTCCTGTTTCCGCACGTGCTGTTCCGGGTCTAACCTGTACCCGTCAATCATGGCCGCGTTCTCTTCCGGCTTGCGGAACAAGTCCGCCATATCCTTGGCGGCAGCGAGCAGTTCTGCCGGGATGTGGTAGAAACGGAAGTCGGACGGGTTGTCGTACTGCCGTTTGAAATTGGAGAAGAAGGCTTCGAGGATGGATTCGCTGCGGTCGATTTTCAGGAAATCGCCGTCGGGCTTGGCCTTTGCCAGCGGCTGGGTCTTCAATGAGCCGTCCTGTTCGATGCGCTCCACCACATGGGGCTTGTTGCCGTCGGAAGCGTTGGTCACTACCAGCACTTCGTCTTTCATGTCCTTGAGGTTGTCCATATACAAATGAATTAAATCGTGAAACAATAAGTTGATTGCGGCACGAAAGTAAACGGGCTGCCTTGCCGGGCAATGGGAAATCGGCGGACGGGAGGCAAGTGGCTATGGGGTGGCGTGAAGTGTCCGCCCGCTTCTTTTGAAAAAACATCCGACCACCCGGTTTGCCCTTCCGATTCTTTTCGTATCTTTGGGAATAGCAATTGAACATTAGTATTACAAATCGCAGGAAATATGACTGTCCGATTGAAACAACATAAAGGATTGATGAAGACAATAGCCGTTATAGCAGCCCTCGTGCTGTCGGGGTGGCTATATCGTGAGTTTCATCCGACCATTATCTTCCATACCCCACAAGAAAGCAAGTATTTGGGAAAGATAGTTTGCACGGCAGATGGGGATTTGGAGAAACTGTATATCGAAAATCATACTGTCCGCTACAGGTTGCCCTACCTTTGGAGTTGGAAAGAGAATGACGAGGTGGCTGTTTTCATAGACAACTACGGTGATGTCATCCGCAAAGAGGATTTGGACTTTTGGAAGTTGGATATTTATTTAGATGAAGATAATTGCTACCAGAGCCACAGCAAGACGGAATACTGTTGGGGCTTACGGTATATCTTACAATCAAAGACTGATAAATAAGTTGATATGTATGCTAAACCCAAGTTGCCCATGAAAAAGCGAACAATACTTATCCTGACCATCCTCGCAGCAGGGTTGCTGATGTGGAAATGGCTGGCTTGTGGGTACAATCCCGACAAACCGACGGAGTTTTATCCGATTCTCACAAGGTTGAACGATGGCATAAAACACGAAGCCTTTGTAGTAAGCAATGCTCCGTGCGACACCTGCGAGTTGCGCAAGGTGGTGGAGAAATACGACATTGAGACATTGCCGCTGGACACTTTGGTGAAATACGAATCCATATCCCGCACCTATTACAAAGAAACAAAGTATATGACGAAGAATTTCAAGGAGGGCGAGGAATACGACCCGGTGTTCTCCACTTGGGACAATATCCAAGATTTCAGGAACCACATTGACGATATCCTAATGGAAACGCACCACTATTCGGTGGACACGAACCAGAAATACCACACGGTTTGGGTACATTGGGATTGGGACTACAAGAAAGGCAACAAATATGTGAACCGCATCAAAGAACTTTTCCAGGATTGGAATTCTTTTGTCTGTGCCAAAAAGAAGCTGTACGGGCTTGAATGACATGAAAATACTTGTCCCTGTCATATTGAATATAATCTGCTGTGCGACATATTGCGTATGCCTCAATCAAATCAATGCATGCAAACCGATTGCGCACATGGACGTTTCGATAGGCATCCTTTTCCGGTTCAGCATTGTCATCCTGTTCTTGACCTTGCTGGCAGGCATGTTCATCCTGCGGCTTACCCGAAAAAAACTCCTGATTGTCCTCCCGGTAATAATGCCCGTGCTGCTGTGGAGCAATCATCTGGATATATTCCCGCATAGAGCATTCGTTTATATGGGGTTGTCTATTGTGATTTATGGAATATATCTGTCCATTTGCGGATATTTGGCAAATCGGAATGGATAATCAGCGACTTTTTCTAACCGCCCGGTCTGTTTCTCTGATTCTTTTTGTATCTTTGGAGCGGCGGGATTAGGATAACGACCACTGAAAATATAAAGGAATACGTAATCGCAAGCAGATACTTCTCATGAAAACCTTTCATCAGATAATGGAATACTTGTACTACAAGATTCAGAGGATTACCCGTTATTCAGACACGAGTAGCCTGAACGTACATGTCCCTTTCGTAATGACAGGAGTTATCTTCTTTTATATCGTAGATTTCTGGATTCTATACCATTATATCATTATGGGCTATCCTCCGTATAAGGATATGGGGGCCGTACTTTTGGTTGTTTATGGAGGCGGCTTGGCAATATGGCTCAGCCTATACTTCTACTACCGATACAAGAGTAGAGATTATCGAATTATGCAGAAGAAGACTTATGAGCATACCACAAGTCTGTGGGCTTACCTGTTTATGCTCACTCCTTTTGTGGGGCTGTTGGCTTTGGCAATCTTTAATTTATAACAGGTACGATAAACAAGAAACTTGCCCCTACCGCATCGGATTCTCGCCGATTTTCCTTATCTTCGCTGACAAAAAAAACATAAACCTACGCATCAGCATGATAACCAACCGGGAAGAAATCATTGACAGGGCATTCGGGGTATTTGTCAGGATGAACTATGAGAAGGCAAGCATCATTACGCTTGCCAGAGCCTGCGGACTGACCAAGACGGGCATCGTCTATTATTTCCCGCACAAGCTGGATTTGTTCGTTGCCGTGGCGGACAAGTATGTGCTGCAAATACACAAACCGGGAAACAAGTTTCCTTCCCCCGCCGATACGCTGGCGGAATTTATCGGGCAATACGTGGCGGGGGTCGCCGCTTCCATGAAAAGGATTCTCGAACTGATTGGCGACAACCACAGCCCGCATGATTGCTGCCTGAATTCCTATTACTTCCATTTCCTCTCGCAAGTGCGCATGTACTATCCGGACATCCGGCAGAAAATCGAGCGGATTTTCCAACTGGACTATGAACTTTGGGAGAAAGTCATACAGAAAGCGAAGGAAAGCGGAGAAATCAGGAGCGACACGGACGTGAAGAAAGCGGCAGCCCTGTTCCGGCAGATGTTTCTCGGACTGTCCTACGAACAGGCGTTCCTGAACGGTCTGGACGTGGACGAACTGGAGAAAAACTTCCGCTATATCTATTCCCTGCTTAAAGCCTGACGCCGTTTAGTCTTTTTAACTTCCATATTTTGAACGATTGTTCAAAATATACCGTTTTTTCACTACCTTTGAAGCCATGAAGCAAAATTCGACGACATGGACAAGGCTCAGAGGCAAAGAGGGAGCATCATCCTGCACAAGGAAAAAAAGGATGGTGTGGATTATGTCCGGATAGAGTATGCAGGAAACGGGGCAATCCCCCTGCTGCTTGCCCAGGATACAGGCGTGGAAATGACCGGCAAGGATTCCGCTTGCATGGCGGCTGCTGTTTTCAAGCTGTCGGATTTCTACGACCGCTATTCTCCCCATGCCTATATTGATTACAGCCGGGTATATGTGCGGCATCCCAGACCCAAGAGGGAATACACGCTGCCGGAAGGCTATCTGGAACTGCTGGAACAGAAACGCTACAGCCCATCCACCATAAAGACCTACCGGGCTTATTTCAGCGACTTCGTGGAGTACCACAAAGGGCGCAACATCGACCGCCTGAAAGTGGCGGACATCAACAGGTACATTCTTTATCTTGTAAACGAAAAGAAAATTTCTGTTTCACAGCAGAATATGCGCATCAACGCCATCAAGTTCTACTACGAGCAGGTGAAAGGCGGGAAACGGCAGTATTACGGCGGCATCACACGAGCCAAAGAATACAAGACCGTCCCGGAAGTATTGAGCAAGAACGAGATAAAACGCATCCTCGACCAACTGTCTAACATCAAGCATCACTGCATGATTTCCTTGGTTTATTCAGCCGGATTGCGGCGTAGTGAATTGCTGAACCTCACACCAAAAGACATCAACAGCGAAATGATGTCCGTGCGTATCATGGGCAAGGGCAAGAAATGCCGCTACTCGCTGCTTTCGCCCAAGCTGCTGGAAGAGCTGCGGCGGTACTTCCGTGAATACCGACCGAAGAAATGGCTGTTTGAGGGCGAAACGCCCGGAGAACCATACTCGGCAAGCGCATTGGTGAAAGTGCTGAAAGAAGCCGCACAACGTGCGGGCATCAAGCACCGAGTGCATGTACACATGCTCCGCCACTCGTTTGCCACCCACCTTTTGGAACAAGGGACAGACTTGCACACGATACAGGAACTGTTGGGACACAACGACATAAAGACTACAGCCATATATCTTCATACATCGAATGCACACAAAGCTAAAATCCCAAATCCGCTTGATTCGCTGGATGATTCGTAGGGTGCGGCTATTAGAGATTAGGAAACGCACCTGCCAGGTGTCGGTTATCGAAATATCCTATACCTACAGGTGTATTTATAAACAAATTAACGATAATAATTATGAATACAGAAGAACTCTATATTTGGAACTATGGAATTGATAAACTGCCTAAAGGATTATTGGAGTTTGGTAGATCTGATGTCTGTGATACTTACGATGAAAGCAAAAGGCAGAAGTTCCAAAACCACGGGCAATGGATGTGGAAAGACAAGAATGGATGGGAAGAAAATTTACCACCAGTCTTATACCTCGTATGCAACAAAAAACCGGGAATTCTGCAATTTGATTTTCTTGATAAATACAGCATAAAACTCAAAATCGTATCGGAAGAGTTTTTGTCTTTACTTCAAGAAAATGGGTTCGTTGATAAATATGATATTGCAACCGTCAAGGTAGTAAACAAGAAAAACGAATCTCTGACGGATAAAAAATATTACGCTTTACGTATAAATCATTTTGACAACGATTCTTTTCATTTCGGAAAAGGCATAACATATCAGAGTGACTTACAGAAGGAACGGGGTACTTGTTTTACAGTATATCCTGATATGAAACTGAAAGATAGTTCAATCAAACAGAATTTCTTCGTTTTAGATAGCATAGAATATGGAGATGGAATAATATTCCGAGAGAGAGTTTTGGATAAGGTGTTGCATTTGTATAGACCTGAAATTTACAAATTGTCAGACTACTCCAAAATATGGAATAACAGAGGCAATTATCTATATGGGAATGAACTAATGATTGTGAAATAAAATCGTTAACAAGGTCGAGATAACAGCTAAACGCTGTTGCTCACCAAACCATTATAAACAATAAAGCCAATGGATATAAAGAATGATATATATATCATGAAAATGAATGACAAACTGTATCAACGGTTAATACAGTCGGAACATATCATTCATGCCAAAGTTGAAAGTGTTTTAGGGCAAATCTCTTCATGGAAGTATGCCACCCATGAATTGTATGTTCCTGCTCCCTACCAAAATGAGTTAGCAGGTTTACCAAGCGGAAGAATACGAAAAAATGTTGAAGAAAAAGACCGCCTAAAAATAGCCGGTCTGTATTCTTTTGGCTTTGATGCAGAAGGAAAAATACTTTGTTCGCAAGAAGCTCCTGAGAATATAGAAAATGGCATCATAACTGATATATATGAGTATGATGATGCCTTTTCATATCATGTATTTCATGTTAGATATATACCCAATCAATATACAATCATAATCTCAATAAGCTATTTTTATTCATACCATGAAATGAGTATCTTTCAGGGTATAAATGCGTATAAAGATTGGTCTGTGTATTTGTATGAATACGATAAAGGAAGAATTAGCAAAGTACATAGATATGCTTCTTGCTGGGGAGACAGGGAGGCAGAAGAATATAATTTTGTCTATGATAACAACATTTTATGTGCAATAGTTGGTGAGAAAAGACTAAAGAATGGAGAATTAGATATCCATTGGAAAAACAAAAAAGTTTATAACAAGGAAAGCTAACCTCTAAACGAGGTTCCTTTCCAAACCATTAACGATAATAAATTCAGCAATTATGAATACAGAAGAACTTTATATTTGGCGATATGGGATAGATAAACTTCCTAAAGGATTATTAGAGTATGGCAAATCTGATGTTTGTGATATCTACGATGAAAGTAAAAGGCAAAAGTTTCAGAATCTCGGGCAATGGATGTGGCAAAATAATGACGGATGGCGCGAGAATTTACCTCCCGTCTTATACCTTGTATGCAACAAGAAACCGGGAATCCTGAAATTTGATTTTCTTGATAAAAGCAGTATAAAACTCAAAATCGTATCGGAAGAGTTTTTGTCTTTACTTCAAGAAAATGGGTTCGTTGATAAATATGATATTGCAACCGTCAAGGTAGTAAACAAGAAAAACGAATCTCTAACGGATAAAAAATACTACGCTTTACGTATAAACCATTTTGACAATGATTCTTTCCATTACGGGAAAGGTATAACATTTAATCGAAATGATATAGAGAAAAAAATAGGAATTAGTTTTACAGTATATCCTGATATGAAACTGAAAGACAATTCAATCAAACAGAATTTCTTCGTTTTAGATAGCGTAGAATATGGAAATGGAATAATATTCCGAGAGAGAGTTTTGGATAAGGTATTGAATCTGTATAAGCCTGAAATTTACAAATTATCAGACTACTCCAAACTATATATAGATAAACGCTTTTATCCATATGGAAATGAATTTATGATTGTGAAATAAATCGTTAACAAGGTCGAGATAACAGCTAAACGCTGTTGCTCACCAAACCATTAACATCAATATAGTACAGAACAACATCAAATTATATTATGGTATGTAAATTCATAAATTGGATAAAGGATAATTGTTGGATAATAGTAGGTATTTTACTGGCTGGAAATATTATTTACGTCTATTTTTCTGATAAATATTACTTTTATAATTCCCAAAATGTACGTTATACTATTGGCAAGTATAAAGATACCTGTTTTCTGGTAGGAAAAAATCCAAAAATACAATATGATTTTTCTTATGAAGTAAATGGAAATATCTATAATACTTACACAAGAGCAACTCTTAGCAATTATAATTTTGAGGAAGATAGACTACTTATTAAATATTCAACCAAAATGCATGGAGCAGGAATTGTTGTAAAAACAGTTGTTCCTAAATGGGTATTATCCCCACCCAAAGACGGATGGAAACAATTTCCTCCCGACATAAACTGGAAAGGTGCGGAACTTGATACCGCCTATATGAAAAGTATGAATTTGGAAATACCATAATTTGATGAGAATAAAAATAGAATGTTAACAAGGTCGAGATAACAGCTGAACGCTGTTCCTCGCCAAACCATTAATATTAAAGAGAAAAAATAATGAATTGGTATAAGTATTGGTATTTTACAATTTATTTTATTTATGACCATTTCAGTAAAAACACTGAAGATAACAAGATATATTCTATTGGATTTTTTACCTGGATTATATATATGTTATTTGCGATATTGGTATGTTTAGTAAATAGTTTAATTGATTTTAATTTTATAAAATATATTGACCATCCTTACTCTCATTTGATATTCATATTGATTATCTATCTTATCAATTCTTTCCTTTTTGAGAAGGAAACAAATGCAAGAGCAGAACGAATGATCTATAAAGGAATTAGAACACAAAAGAGAAATATATACTTTATCTTGTTGACGATTGGAGTTATTGTTGCGTTTTGCTTCAATCTCATATTCTTAAAGAAATATTTATTCTTTATATAATAACATAATATTAACAAGGTCGAGATAACAGCTTAACGCTGTTGCTCACCCAACCATTATGAACAATTAGAATACACGATATGAGAAATGAAATTTTACAGTTGAAAGATTTAGGTCGTATGCCTAATGAAAGTATCAATGATCCTGATAGCATTGATGAGTTGATAAATGCTTATGATACTTTATTAGAACAAATACAACTCCCCATATCATTTGATGAAGCTATGGTGTTGGTTCAAATCTTCCCTGAAAATGCTTTTTATGATTTGCAGTGGAGCTTATTAAGACTTGTAGAGTCCGTCAGTGTTGATGATGATAGGTATATTCAATTAATAAACTCTTGTCCAAGTCAAGAATGGCGGGACACTCTAAATGCTCGCTATGCAAATAATAAAAATGCACAAGAGGTAAAGTAAGTTCATAACAAGCCGGGATAACGGACTTACGCCGTTCCCCGTCCAGCCATTAGTAACAACATTGTTATGAGAAAAGAAGTTGAACAATTAGCTTTAATGGGTGCTATGCCCAATGAAACAGACGAACGAATAACGGCTGAATTAATTTATGAATATGAAGACTTATTATGCAAGATAGTTAAGCCTATCACTTGGGATGAAGCACATATTTTAATCAAGCTCTTTCCGCCGACTGCTTTATATGGAATAGAATGGACATTGTTACATTTAATAGAGTCTGTGTATTCAGAAATAAATTCTCTTGAATACAGAGAACTTATAAATGAATGTAATAGTACAGAGTTTAAGGAAATGCTTGTTCAACGTCTTAATAACTCACAACAGAAAAAAGTTACTAACAAAGCGTGATAACGCTTGACAGCGTTCCCCGCTATCCCATTAGCATTAATGTTCGACTTAAAAAAGTAAATATGAAGATAATAAATTGGACATTACTTTTTATTGCAGCGTTTTTTTGTTGCTTTGATAGCGTGAAAGCAAATCCATTGCGGCAAGATACGATACGGGATGTAACCTATCAACTTTATCCGTTGGGGGTTGCCTGCCGTGACAATGATATGGCAACCATAAAACGGTTGCTGGCTGGAAAAGATGAACCTATGGCAATGGGTAACGATTTTTATGAGTTTGACATATTCTATACGGCGATTTACTTTGATAAAGAGGATGTACTGAAATATGCCCTTACCAGGTATAAGGACATTAATAACAGATTATATAGTGACGAATACGGGCTGACGCTCCTGACATACGCTTGTAAATTGTCTAATGTGAAGTTAGCCCGTATATTGCTGGAGCATGGCATTGACGTAAACGGTTACCAAAGTCCATACGATACATATAAAGTATATCCGATTATGGAAGCCATTGCCAATAATAACATTGAACTGGTTAAATTGCTTTTAGAATATCATGCAGATCTTAATATAAAAGATAGTAACGGCAACACCCCTCTTGCTTTAGCAAAGGAAATAGGTGCAAAAGAAGTTGAAGATTTGCTTTTGCAATGGAAGGAACAACAAAAAAATAATGCTAACAACGCAGGATAACGGACAAGCCGTTCCCTGCTGAACCATTATAAACAATTTGAGATTAACATTATGAACTGGTATATCTATTGGTATTTTACAATCAAGTATTTCTTTTGGGGATTACTTGGATATGGTAGAGCCGGAAATTACATTGGCTTTGTGTTTTTCTATCTCCCATTTGTTGCATTGATAATGGCTCTGATAGCACCATTCCCTTTTGTTAATGATAACAAGCTCCTTATCTATCTCTCTTGTTCAATTTTATTTATAGTCATAAATGAAATCGTATTTTGGGATGAAACAAAAAGATACCGAAGGTGGAACAACCATTACAGGAACAATGGCAACAATAGGAAAAGTTGGTTTTTTGTTGCTATTTCTATAATAGGCACAGTAAGTTGGTTTTTCCTTCCGCTTCTACTTAAAGACTATTATACCAATAGATAAATTGAGTTTATAACAAGGTCGAGATAACAGCTAAACGCTGTTCCTCACCAACCCATTAACATCAAGACAGTGTACCATTATGGAAGCAAGAGATAAGTTTAGTACAAAAGAAAATTTTGCAACTCTTATTAGGTTGCAAACGGAATTTATCGATGATTGTAAAAAGGATATACAGAATTTGAAAGACAGTGAGGATAAAGGTATTCAACTATACAGTCTTCCAAACAAAGAAGTTATTCAGAATAAGCATGAAACAATTCTAATGTATGAATATGATAATCTACTTGCAACTTATTCTATGGGAGAGAGTATAAATAAGATATTGCCGCTATATAAAGAAATCGTTTCGTTGATGCCTATTGCATGGAATAAAGACAATGGGTATATTCTTATGGTAAATATGCTTTCTATCGGTATATTGTTAGGTGTAGAAGATACTATATTCTGTAAATTAGCAATGGTTTCCCAGAAGGAAAAACTGAATGATTTCTTAATAAATTATTTTCTTCACTACACATGTAAAATAGATGTTTCAGTGAATAGCGGTGATTTTTTATTTCCTCATCCTTATGCGGCGACAAAGGAAGTTATCTCGTTTGCTGATAAAGATAAGACTTTAAGTGTAAATAGGTTAAAGAAATATCTTTCACAAGAATGGTACAGAGGTCATTCCGGTTGTGGATGGCACAACATGCACAAGATAAATATATCTGTACACTCCGGCTATTGGAGCTTTGAAAGCGGTGCTTTGGTTAAAGTTTTGAAGCTGGATGATAGTAGCTTGAAAGGATTGCCCTACTATCCATACGATATGGTACACTGGAATGAAATTAAATATGATGTTAACGAAGCGTGATAACGCTTTACAGCGTTTCCCGCTAAACCATTAATAATAATTAAGTTCGTAACAAGATTCATATATAATCAACTACATATAATACTCAATATGGAAAATATAAAAACAATAGCTTTTAGAGGTAGCAGTGACTTAATAGGTAATTTACAGTTATGTATAGACCATATAAGCTATGCTATACCTAATATTATGAATAGTGTATCGGGTCAATATAATGTTAGATGTGTGTTTGAGAAAGTTGAAAATCAATTAACATTTAGTGATTCTATATTAGGTGAACTGATAAATCAAGAAGTTTTAGGGAAGGTATATATGAACGATAAGTCGGATATAAGATTGTTCTCTTCAAATAGAAATTTACCTGAATATAGAATTAATTTTGATTTACAAGGAGAGTTTAATTTAGGAGTCAAGATTTTCAAAGACAAGCCAGTTCAAACATTACCAGTCATAGATGTTCTTCCAATACCTGTTGAAATCGTCACTATTTACTTTTATTTTTCAGAAACGAAAGTAAATGGGAAATCGGATTCTTTTATATTTGACAAATATTTTGATTCTTATGATTATCTCGGTTTCTGTCTTGTGGACTTACCGAAGATGAATGAAATAATAACTCGAAAGTATGGCAATCAGAAATTGGATTTAATCGACGAATTTTCAAACACAGAGCTAATCGACGAACTATTTGAAGAAGAAATAATCATAATAACTTGGGGCATTCATCCATATTCATATCCAATTTACAGTACTGAAGATACAGACTCTATCCGTCCTTTATTGGGACGGAAGTTCAGCCAAGAAGGTTGCTTTCGCATAAAAGAAGACATAAAAGAATTGAGCTTAATTCCAGGATATGCACTAAGAAAGTGGCCGGAATTTACACAAAAAGAATGGACAAAAATTTCATTATATGGCAAAGGTGAAATAGTACACTTAACCCCTTATATTCTTGAAGATTCTGAATTTGAAACAGTATCAGTTTCATTCTTAATTCATAGAAGTAAGGGGGATTTGAGAGAGAGTATTCCTCTACTGAATGTGAATCTTTTATACGAATAACAACATTGAAAATCGTAGTTGTTGGATTATTATTATTATTAATATGCCAAGTTAGCTGCTAACGCAGCTCCTTGTCAAGCCATTATGAACAATAAAAGTGTAAAAATATGAGTATAAAAGAACTAAATAGCATCTATGCTTTCGGTTATGGGCTATTCATATATTCGCCCAGTACATTCAATGAATGGATGCAAGAGAAGAAATGCCGAGCAAAGAAAATGCTGTCGTATTTTGATAAGCATAAGGATATGTTTTTGGAAATGATTACAAAAGGGATAGCATTGCCTATCTATCAAATACCAACGTATCAATATTCAATCTATATCACAACAGAAAAAGATGTGAATATTCCAGAGGATTGGGAACAAGTTTATCTTTATAAAGATTGGTTTATTACAATCGGAACAGATGATAAACTTTGCTTTTCTTCCTTTGAGTTTTTTGAAGAACACCGTGATTTGATAATTAAAAGCCAATGTGTGTTTACGGGAGAAGTTTTTGATATAAATGATAACCCACATTCGTTTTACCATTCTGATGAAATACAAATGCCTAAAGGGAATTATCGCTTTGACGTTTACGGGTTAAAACGAAAACACCCTTACTCGGAAATAGACAGAGAAAACGGCAATAAAAATTATGCTTATCTATTTGCTTTCCGAAAAGTCGATAACGACAGCAACGAGAATTTAGAGCGGTGTGATAATGATACTCACATTTTTAGCATAGAAGAATATTGGGAAGAAGTTCATAACAACGAAAGATAGCATCTAACGATGCTCTTTTCTAACCATTAGCGAAAACAGAAACCAGTATGATACAGCAAATAGAAAAACTGAAAGAAATAATCAATCAAAACAGCATGGGGCATTTGCCATTAGCCTATCGTGTTGATTTGATGAAACAAATAGGCGACACCCGGACAGTACAGAAAATGCTGTGCGAGTGCTGCAAAAAAGCCTGTTCCTGCTTTCCAGAGGAATTCGGAGCAGAAAGCCTGTTATACGATGTCTTGTCGGAAATGGACAGTTATCTGTACAAGAACAAAGGAACTGCCGAAAGCATATTGGTTTCAGTAGAACGGCTGCGCAATTATGTGGAACAATCCGCAGACAGTCCCGAAGGCATGGCAAGCTGGGCTATCATAGCTTTGGGATATGCAATCCGTTACGATGCAGCTTCCATATTGGCAATAGAAGATTATGATGGTGAAGATGATGATGCTTTCGACTTTGAAAGCTGGAATGCGGATTTTATATGCTCGATAGCTTGCTCTGGCAGCAATCCTTTCGTGGAAACAGGAGACGTAGAGAAACGTAAAGAGTACTGGTTTTGGTATGTAAAAATGGTATTGGAAGTTTCTCAAAATCCAAATGTCAAATACCAGTCATTGCCAGTATGCAAAAGTGCAACACCTTTAATTGACATACCTGTCCGTCGTCAATTAGATTTAGTAAAAACAAATAAAAGAATATCTTTTGATGATATTAGAGATGCTATTTTACTTCAAATACCCTCTGGGATGAAATGGGATTTTATAGATGTTTTATTTGTATCATGCACCAGCAGTATGTTAAATATACATTCTTCTACTGGAGATAAGATAAAAATAGGGATGATGGCGACCATCAATATATGCAAGGAATTTAGATTGAAACGAAAAGAAATGTATATGTATTATCCAATGGAAGGAGCTTGGTTCTCTCTAAAAATGGTCATTAACTCAAATAGTTCTTACAATTTGGATTTTAATTATGATAATTGGGATGAAATTCCAAGTTATTTTCAGGAATTAGATTGGATTTTGAGCTTTTACACCAAATTTCCACGAAGTATAGAATATACCCCTAAGTGGTTAAGGAAAATAGTTGGAAGTAGAAAGCTGTACTTGACTTAGTTTCTGTGAGTATATAAAATAATTTCGCTAACAACGCAGGATAACGGCAAGCCGTTCCCTGCTGAACCATTATCAACCATAAAACGTAGAAATATGTACGAAGAATTTTTAGAAAAAAGCCTCAATAGTAAGAGGCAAGCAGTAGATGATACTTTTATTGCTAAATATGCTGATTTGTCTTATCCCGAACTGAATACTTTATGGCAGGAGGTCGGGTTAGGAAGTTTTTGTAATGGGTTGTTTAAGCTCATCAATCCATCCGATTATCAGGATGTGATAAACTCCTGTTTTGAAAAGGAGGATGACCAATCATTTCTACCATTCATGTGTACGGCTTTCGGCGATCTCTTTGCCTATGTAAAGAATCCGAGACTGAATAATTACGTCGTTTATCTGAATGTCAGATACGGGACGTATTTAATACTTCCTGCCAATCTTCGTGCGATTTTTAATAAGGTAATGGTAAATGAAAGTTTCTTGAAAGGCTGGTTTGATTTGGAAAATTATCCTGTAATACAAGAAAAACTCGGAACTCCTGACTATGACGAGTGTTTCGGATATTCTCTACTACTGGCTTTGGGAGGAAGTGAGGATATTGAAAACATCAAGATAGTCAAGACTATTCCGTACATTGACATTTGTACCCAAACAATCGGCGAATTTGAAGTTGCAGATAAATGGTGAATATAGAATAGGTTGATAACGAAGCAGGGTAACGGCAAGCCGTTCCCTGCTGAACCATTACTAACAAAACGAATAATTCTTTATGATTAAATTCTTTTTTGATGCGATGTATTATCAATTCTTTATATACAATAGGGATAAATTTAAGTTGGAAGATCCACATGAGAGAACAGTATTACTATTCTGTGGAATACTATTCCTACCGATAATTGCATTGATTTATCCATTGATAAAAGAGAATTTCAATTATGATTTGCCGTTTATTTTCTTTGTTCCAATATTTTGTATTCTATATTATCTTTTAAATAGATATTATGTAAGAAAGGGAAAAGGAATTGAGATAATACGAGAAAAACCTTTATTGTTTAAAAGCCAACGTTTATCGTCCATTATCTCTTGGATGGTTTACCCATTTTTAGCTGTATTGCTTTATTTCATGATAACACATCGGCATTGGCTGAAAATAATATAATAAAGATTTAATAAGTTAGTAACAACGAAAGATAGCATCTGACGATGCCCCTTTCTAACCATTAGCATTAATGTTCGACTTAAAAAAGTAAATATGAAGATAATAAATTGGACATTACTTTTTCTTGCAACGTTTTTTTGTTGCTTTGATAGCGTGAAAGCAAATCCATTGTGGCAAGATACTATACGGGATGTACCCTATCAACTTTATCCGTTGGGGATTGCCTGCCGTGACAATGATATGGCAACCATAAAACGGTTGCTGGCTGGAAAAGATGAACCTATGGCAATGGGTAACGATTTTTATGAGTTTGACATATTCTATACGGCAATTTACTTTGACAAAGAAGAAGTGCTAAAATATGCCCTTACCAGATATAAGGACATTAATAACAGATTATATAGTGACGAATACGGGCTGACGCTCCTGACATACGCCTGTAAATTGTCTAATGTGAAGTTAGCCCGCATATTGCTTGAGCATGGCATTGACGTAAACGGTTACCAAAGTCCATACGATACATATAAAGTATATCCGATTATGGAAGCCATTGCCAATAAAAACATTGAACTGGTTAAATTGCTTTTAGAATATCATGCAGATCTTAATATAAAAGATAGTAACGGCAACACCCCTCTTGCTTTAGCAAAGGAAATAGGTGCAAAAGAAGTAGAAGATTTGCTTTTGCAATGGAAGGAACAACAAAAAAAATAATGCTAACAACGCAGGATAACGGCAAGCCATTCCCTGCTGAACCATTATCAATAATTATAATTCTCTTAGTATTATGGAAAATAAATTATCACCAAATAATCCAATCATTTTATGGGCAAATGAAATTAGTCCATACTATAAAAATAAGGATTACGAAAAAGTTTTATCTATTGATAAAAAAATTTGGGATGAATTAGAGGAACCTAAGTTATCGCAAGAATTAGCTTTTCATGTGTTATTAGATATTGTTGTCATTTATATTACATTAAATGATTTTGAAAGCGCCCAATATTGGGGAAATATTCTTGATAAATATAATTATGTAGAAAGTGGACGTTTTGACTCTGGCCAAAAAGATTATTTTGTCGGAATCGTTTATTTTGAAAGGAAAGAATATCAGAAAGCATTTGAATATTTTTCAAACGCTAAAGCCAAGTCTCGAGGAAGATGTTTCAAAATGGTATGGGGAGAAAAATACTCACAGGCTTATAAAGAACTGCTCATGAAGTTTGGTAAGAAATCCACTAAAAAGAGATAATCTCTATGTGAATATTATTCCATTTAATAACAATATATTGATAACAAGGTCGAGCCAACAGCTGAACGCTGTTCCTCACCAAACCATTAACATCAAAAACAGTGTACCATAATGGAAACAAGAGATAAACTTTTTACCGAAGAACAGTATATAAAGCAATTGGCTAAGTATACTACCAGAATAGAAAAACTTAATAGTATGATAGAACAATCAGAAAAAGATGGTGATGAGATTAGCCCTGATTTGTATGGACGTTTATTTGATTGTAGAGTTTATACTATCGTAACTATGTATTCTATGGGGGAGAATTTAGAATCTATAAAATCCAATTATATTTTAACAATCAATGTTTTAGAAAAATGCTGGACTCCGTATGGCTATTATGTTCAGATGTTATGGTTGCTTTCAATAGGAATCATGTTGGAGTATGATAATAATGTTATTGATAAACTCCGCGTACTTATAGACATGAAAGAAGTTAAAGACCGTGTTTATGATGTATTGCTGAATTACCGTTTCCCGGAACGGAAGGAAATGGCGGATTGTGTGTTTGATGCTGTGCCTTATCGGGCAATCTTGGAAGTGTCGGATTTGGCTAAAACAAACAAGCTTCAAGCGACGAAGCGATTGGAAAAGTATCTAAAAAGGGAATGGTATCGAGGACATTCCGATTGTGCTTGGCATGACGACCACAAATATGGTATAATACATGACGGCTATTGGAGCTTTGAAAGCGGCGCATTGGTCAAGGTCTTGGGGCTGGACGACAGCAGCCTGAAAGGGTTGCCCTACTATCCCTACGACATGGTGCATTGGAACGACAACATCAAATAAAAAGATAAGGTATGAGTTATTCTGTTTGTGCATATTTGACAGAAGCCGATAAGGTAAGGTCTGTTTACGGGGCTTGCGATAATCTGCTGCTTAACCAGTTAAAGGCAGCACTGAAGCCGGGACTTGACAGTTTGAACGATTATTTCAGCGATAGGCTGAACACGGATATGGATGCTTATGCGGCGTTGGCTGACATTGTGAACGGAGAAATCCATCATCCCGAAATGGCTTTCCTATACGGGTATGTGTACGAAAAGATTTGCAGCCATTACGGGACGCAAATCTACTGTGCGGAAAACCTTTGGCAACTGGATAGTCAAAGTACGTTCTTTCCAATCCCGTTGAGCGATGATTTTCCCTATATCATCAGCATACCCGTTTCAGATTTGGAGAGCAAGAGGGCGGAATACACCTCGCTGCAAGAGGGTAACGGTATCGGTGATTACGATTACGAGCAGGAAATGGACGACCTGAATTTCATTTTCGATGAAGCCACCGAAGCGGGAAAAGACCTTGTGATTGTGGTGTGTTGAGATAGAAACATGGAAAGCATGATGAAATTATTGGAGAAATATTACAATATTCTATACTATTGCGAATATAACTTGTTGTTCCTAATTCTGAAAAGGCTTTTGAATCCTTTCTATTGGCTAAGCATCCCGAAATGGAACAACAAGTACATGAAATGTATTTTATCAAAGATAGAAAAACAAGAAGTAAGTGAAATTCATGGGGAAGTAAATGTATTCATTTCTTCATGGGCAATATTTGCCATAAGCTGCACCAGTTTTTGGTTGCTCTGTATGGTATTGATTGTAGGCAGCAAAGCCTTAAAGATGTTAGGCATAGGCGTTCCAATTGCCATTTTTGAGTACGAGTTCATTCTTTTATTATTGCTTATATCCTTGATTTTCTATCTATGCTATATAAATGAATTATTTGTATTCAAGAACGACAAGTACAAGAAGTATTTCGCCGAGTTCGATAAAAAGAAAAGGTATCTGCTCTACTACGGCATCTATGTCGTTTCCCTCGTTGCCCAGTGGGCGACTTTCTATCTGTTGCTTATGGAAATAGTGAAATAATATTTGCCGTAAACACAATTTTCCCTACCATGTGGCATTTCCGGCGGAAAGCGGAACAACCGGACGGGGGCAACCGGTTATCTTTACGGATTCATCGAACAATAAAAACATATCCCTTATGCAAACAAATTTCATCGAACTGCTGTCCGCCACCGCCCCGGAAGGCTTGGAACAGACCGCCGCCACCCTGTGCGGAGAAGTAAAGAAACTGCTGAAAGCCCGCACCCCGAAGCGTTACCTCGCGCTGGAACCCTATGCGCGTAACACCAACTTATGCCATTACCTCCTCGACCTGCTGACGGGACAGCCCGCGCTGCCCGAAGCGTCCGACACGGGATGCCGCCCGCTGCTGATGCTGCTCGCCCTGTCGGAAGACACGGAAGTACAGAACCGGCTGCTGCACGGACTGGTGGAGCCGTGGCGGAGAGCCAGCCGCACGCCGGAGATGCTCTACCTGTGCGACGTGCTGTACCAGACCCGCATCCCCCGTCCCCTGTATAATATGTGCAACGAGGTGTGCGACTACTTTTTCGTGGAGCGTCGCAAGCAGGTGAGCCGCCAGCCCACACCGCTCACCGAAGCCGAACTGCAATATGCCGAGAAACGGCTGAAGCCCCTGTATGCCGCCGTGTTCCGGCTGAAGGTGAACCGCTACAGCTACCGCACGAACAGCGTGGAGGAACTGGCGGGGATGCTCTGCATGAGCGTATCGACCTTCCGCGAGAAATTCAGCAAGATATACCGCCAGTCCGCCAACAAATGGCTGCGTGAACAGCGCATCGGGCAGATACGCCGGGACTTGAAATACCACTACGACCGCCCGCTCAGGGAGATAGCCGAGAAGAACGGCTTCGAGTCCGCCAACCGCTTCTGGGAGTTCTGCACGGAGCAGATGAAGCAAAGCCCCAGCGAGCTGCACAAGGAGCTGTACGACGAGCTGTGCGCGGAACGGCGGAAGTTCTATTTGGGGGAATGACGCCATTTCCGGCGAAAAGCGGAACGGGAACGGCGCATCCGGCTGTTATTTTTGCGCCTCCTAACAGACAAAAATAACATCTTATGGACATATTTTATGTGTACCCCTACCTGCTGTTGCTGGAACAGGGGGACTGCGACGCCGAAAAGCTGAATGAGGCGAGCAACGACTTTATCCGGCATATCTGCCGCCTGCACGAAGGACACGGCGACCGCTTGCGCGTGTTCTTCCACTTGCAGTACATGAAATTCCGGCTGACCGTCCTGCGGGAACGTTACCACAACAACGGGCAGAACCACCTGCCCTGCTACTGCCACGTGGTGGGAGCCATCATGTACGTGGAAAACACGATGGAACGGCTGGGCACGCCGCAGGAAGACACCGGCGAAAAGACCGGCTGTCCAACGGGGGAAGGTCCGCCCGTGCTGTGGACCGCCGATGCCATCAATCTAATGGAACTGCTCTATGCCTGCCACGAACTGAAACTGTTCAACAACGGGGAAATCTCGCTGAAAGACCTGACAGCGCATGTCTGCCAGACTTTCGGCGTGGAGGTGAAGAACGCTTCGAGCTACTACGCCCGGATGCGGCGGAGGAAAGGCGACGACCGCACCTATTTCATCGACCGGCTCCGGGATGTCCTGCTGCGGAAGATGGACACGGACGACGAGAGGCAATACCGGCGGAGCAAATAGGACTATGCCTGCTTGTTGAGTTCCAGCAAATGCTTCAAATTCGGGTCATTGGCAATACGCTCCAGTTCATCGGCCACAATCTGCCGGGTTTCCTCCTTGATGCGGTTGTAGTTCTCTTGCACCCTCTCCTTCATGCGGTCGATGCCGTCGGCATCCCGGAAGTCGGTGATGACGGGTATCTTCCGGTAAGTCCTTTCTTCTTCCGCCACCTTCCTGGCATCGACCACAATCTCGCAATGGAATATCTTCTGCTCGATTTTCTCGCCGAAGTTGTCCGCCACCGAACCGACGAACATGCCCTGCGTCAGAGAGGAAATCTTGCTCGGCGGAATCAGGCTGTCCATCTGCGTGGAGATGGAGGTGGACACATCGTTGCGGTTGATGGAGATAGACTGCCGTTTCTGGAGAATCTTGCCGAACCGCTCGGAGAGCGTCTTGGCGGTCTCGCCCACGACCTGCCCGGAGAAGATGTTGCCGACGGTGTTGATGATGACCTTCGCCTCCTTGTCGGTATAGTCGCGGATGAGCTGCGAGAAGTCCTGAAAGCCCAGCAGCACGGCCACCTTGTTGCTGCGTGCCGTAGCGATAAGGTTGTCCAGCCCCTTGATGAACACGGTGGGCAGCTCGTCGATGATGATGGAGCTTTTCAGCCTGCCCTTCTTGTTCACCAGCTTGACGATGCGCGAGTTGTACAGACCGAGTGCCGCCCCATAAATCGCCTGCCGGTCGGGGTTGTTGCCGATGCAGAGCACCTTCGGCTCGTCGGGGTTGTTGATGTCGAGGGAGAACTCGTCGGCGGACATCACCCAATAGAGCGCCGGTGAAATCATGCGCGAAAGCGGTATCTTGGCCGAGGCAATCTGCCCCATGAGCTGGTCGGCAGCACCGGCAAGCCACGCATCGAGGAACGGGCTGAGGTAGTTCTCCAGTTCGGGATAGGAGGACATGATGGGGAAAATCTGCTCGTAGGGCTTGTTCAGGAACTCGACCGCATGGGGGAAGGTGCAATACTTTCCGTTTTTGTAAATGCGTAAAAACCAAATAATTGCAGCAAATAAGATGGTGGGCGACTCGACGAAGAAGTCGCCCTGCTTGGCCGCCCAAGTGCGGTTGAGGTTGAGCATGATGTTGTAGGAACTCTCGTAGGCATCGGAGATGTCGGTCATGAACTTCGGGTTGAGCGGGTTGCATCGGTGACTGCGCGAGGGGTCGTCGAAGTTGATGACATAGAACTTCGGCCTGACCTTGTAGCCGTCCAGATGGCGGAGCAGATGGTTGTAGGCGATGGTGCTCAAGTCCGGAAACTTGAAGTCGTAAATATAGGTGGCATAGCCCTTTTCAATCTGCTGCTTGATATAGGAATTGACCACGGCAAAGGACTTGCCGCTGCCCGGCGTGCCCAAGACAATGGAAGCACGGAAAGGGTTCACCACGTTTATCCAGCCGTGCCACATCTTTTTCCTGTACCAGAAGCGGGTGGGCAGATTGACGGAATACTCGTTCTCGATAAGCCGTGTCTCCTGCATGAAGGATTCGTTCTCGTTGTTGAACACATCCTCCATCAAGTTCTGCCGGAGCAGGCGGGATATCCATACCCCGGCGGCCAAAAGGCAGCCGTACCCTGCGGACAAGGTGAGCAAATAGAAACCGGTACGCGCCGAAAGGGGCAGCGGCAAATCAAGCAGCCACCAGTTGAAGAAGAACAGCACGATGCCGGCGGCAAGCGCCGCCCAGATATGCGTCCACCTGATTTTTTCCTCCTTCACGCCTTTCGTTCCCAAGCAGGAGAGCGCCAGAAACACGAGGGCGAACAGCTTCGTCCAGAGGATGGACGAGAACAGCCCGGTCGTCCGCTGGAAATTGAGCAGTATCCTGTCCACCACCCCGATGTCGATGTTCCATTCCTTCATCGAGGGGTAGCAGAACCAATATACATTGACTATGACAAACAATACGCTGAGGGCACGCATGAAGTCCATGACCTTGGCCAGCCCTCTCAAATCATCTTCCTGTGACATAAGTTATACTTGTTTTAACGGTGATTGAAAATCGGTTGAATGTTATCCGGACTGCATTCAGTCCTGCCGCCCGTACCTGCGGCGGCGTTTCTTCTTGTCAGGCTTGAGCAGGCGCGGATAGCGCGGCACGGTGCCGGTCTCCGGCTCGATGACGGACAGCAGCCCTCCCAGCACCTTGCCGTCCGTACCGGGTTCCGGCGCAGGCGCTGCCATATCCGGCTGTACCTTGCAGACCGGTTCGGATTGCGGGTTGAAACGCGCTTCCAGCGCATTGGCGGAGAACTCCTTGCCGAGCCGGGAACCGTTGAGCACAGTACGGCTCTCGTGGTCGATGAAGGTTACTCCGTAAATCCTGCCGGATTCACCCAGACGGAGCACCAAATCCACGTTCATGGCAGCCAGACGGCGGCGGAAATCCGCCTCGTCCCTTGCCTCCCGCAATGCCCCGGCCAACGGAGGGCGCAGCCGCTCGCGGCATCCGTCCGCCCTGATTCGGGAAGCCGACCACTCCATGCGCCGTTGAAGCCCCTCCGCTCCGGCCATCCTGCCCAGCCGTGCCGACTTGATGGGAGTCGCCACCTTGTTGCCGTCCGCATCCAACGCCGTATAGACAATGCCGTGATAGGCGCGTCCGCCCGCTTCGCCCCTGACTTCCTCCATGCCTATGTTATATAAGGAGAGCAAAGCCCGGAACTCGCCCATCGACCGGAACCGGTAGAGCTTGAGCAGCGGCTTGACGGTATCGGCTATCTGCCGGCGTATGTCGCCGCGCCCGGCATCCACCGGGCGGAGCTTCCAGTCCTCCGCCTTCTTCTGCCCCTTGGCCGGATGCAGCCCGTACATCTGTTCCAACTGTTCGGTTATCTCTTTGCTCCGGCGGTGCTCGAAACGGTCGGAAATCTTCCTGCCCCCGCTGTCCACGCGCAGGGACACGATGTGGATGTGGTGGCGGTCGATGTCCTCGTGCTTAAAAATAAGAAAAGGCTGGCTGCCGTAGCCCAGCTTCTCCATATACTCCCTGCCGATGGCGGCAAGCTGCCCATCGGTCAATACATCGTCGGGATGCGGATTGAGCGAGATGTGTATGACCGGCTTCTCGGTGCGGTAGTGTGAGGGGAGCCATGCCGTGAAAGCCTCCATCACTCCGCCCATGCGGAAATGCCCGTCTTCCGGGTACGGGAGCAGGTTGGCGTCCAATATCTTCGCGTGCCCTTCCTCCACCTTCGTCTGGTTGTATGCCAACGCTCCGTACAAGTCCTTACCCGTGCTGATTTTCGCCACCATACCTTTTGAGTTCTTCGGAAAGTCCGACAATGCGGCGGCTGAGTGCCACCAGTTCGAGGGTCAGCTTCTCCAACTTGTAGAGCAAGGCCAACGCCTTTTTCTCGGTAAAATGCACGTGCAGTTCCTTGACCGTCTGGTTGTAGTTCACCCCGACGGCGCGGTACTGCTGGTACAGGGCGGTGAGCCTGGCCACATACTCCATCGTGCCCCGGTCGGTGCGTATGACCCGGAAGCTGTCGCCGAAGATGCGCGCGGCGATGAACTTCGACTTGGACGAAAGGCCGGACTGTTCGTAAAGGGTGAGGAACCGGGCGTGCTGCGCGGCATCGAGATTGACGGTCTCGCGGTGGAAAGCGGGCGCGGACTTGGGTGTCCGCCCGCCTTTCCTTCTTTTCGGGTGTTGCTGTTGTTCATTCATGCTTGCTGTCATTAAAAGGTGAAACCTGCCCGTCCGTGGCCGTGCCGCCGTTATGCCCCATCCTTACAATTTGCGACTTCGGAGCCAAATTGCGCCCCCTGCAAGGGCAAGCGTTTTTTGCGGCAGAAGCAGATGCGTGCTGCAAAAAACACAGCTTGCTATGTTCTGGCGAACATACGTTTTCCCCACCGGTGGGGAAAAGCGCTTTCGGGGAAAGCGGACGATAACCGGACGGTAAGCCTCCGGCCACGCCGACGGATTCATGCCGCAAAGGTAGGAAGCGGAGCCGGTTGCCACACAACATCCCGGCCGGCCACATTATGCCATAGGACAGCCACTTTGCCCTGAGGATAATTCCGATAGGAACCCATACCCTGTTGCAACGTTGGGACAGCCGACTGACCAGCCAGCCCGACATCCAACCGTACCGACAGCCGGGCAGTTGCAGAACAAGACAACCTATCAAGCGGCTAACGGCACAAACAACCGTCCAACCATACCAGCCACCGACACATCAGCCATTCCACCCGGCAATCATACGGATGTCCAACGGACTATCCGGACAATCAGATGTATGACCAACCAGCCAGCCACTCCACGCCAAAGCCGAGCCACTCGCGCCCCGAAGCGTGAAATCCTTTTCCACCGTTCCCGTTTCTCTTTTCCTTTGCCGCATCATTTGAAACGGAACGGTTATGCCAACAGAAAAAGAAACACTTTACATCGCCTTCTCCACCCAGAAGGGAGGGGCGGGCAAGACGACCCTGACGGTGCTGGCGGCCAGCTACCTGCACTACGTGAAAGGGCTGAACGTGGCGGTGGTGGACTGCGACTATCCGCAGCACAGCATCGCCGAAATGCGCAAGCGCGACTTGAAAACCGTCATGGAGGACGAACACTACAAGGCGATGGCCTACCGCCAACTGCAACGTATCGGCAAGAAGGCCTACCCGGTCGTCGAGGGCACGGCGGAGGATGCCGTGGAAAAGGCGGAAGGACTATTGGAGAAGCTGCCCGGCACGGACATCGTGTTCTTCGACCTGCCCGGCACGGTAAACAGCGGCGGCGTGCTGCGGACGCTGGCGAACATGGACTACATTTTCTCGCCCATCGCGGCAGACCGGGTGGTGATGGAAAGCACACTGCGTTTCGCTACCAAGCTGAAGGACACGCTAATGGACACGGGCAAGACGAACATCAAGGGGCTGTACCTGCTGTGGAACATGGTGGACGGGCGCGAGAAGTCGGAACTCTACAGGGTATATGAGGAAATCATCCGGGAGCTGGGGCTACAGGTGCTACAGACCTTCCTGCCCGACAGCAAGCGGTTCCGGCGCGAATTGACGGGGGAACACAAGGCGGTGTTCCGCTCGACGCTTTTCCCGGTGGACGGTACGCTCGCCAAGGGAAGCCACATCCGGGAGATAACGGAAGAGATACTCACCATTATCGGGAAATAGCTATGGGGGAACGGAAGAAAATCAGTCTGACGGAACTGGACGAAAGCTCCATCGTCGCCTCGTTCAAGGAAGAACGGTCCGCCCAGGCCGTCCCTCTGGCGGTGGAGCCGGAAACGCCCGTACCCCACCGGACAGAACATCCGGATATCAAGCCAGCCCATGAGAGCGAATACCTCCGCCTGTTCATCCACGAGTCGCCCGTATGCGCGCGGCTGGGCAAGACCATCTACCTGCGCAAGGAGTTCCACGAGCGGATACAGCGCATCGTGCAGACCATCGGAGGCAACCGGGTATCGTTGTTCAGCTACGTGGACAACGTGCTGGAGAAGCATTTCGCCGACTGGCAGGGGGACATCGAGCGCGAATACAAGCAACGGGATACGGGAATCTTTTAAAAAACAGACAGCCTATGACAACAATCCTTATCACATTTCTTGCAGGCTATTTGCTTTGGATGGTCGCCTATCTCCTGTATGAGCGACATGAACGCCGGAAAAGGCAGCGCGAAAGCGAGGAAACGCTGCCCCGAAAAGTAGCCGACGCGGAAGAGATTTTAGGCAAAAGCACATTTTCCCTGTGCCACTCCACGCCACAAGTACCTGAAAAAACGAAAACCGTAAAACCGGAAGTCGAAGCGGATACTTTTGCAGCGGAATCGGAACGATACCCCAAGGTGGTGTCCGCCGACGAGCTGGACGCGCTCTTTGCCGAAGGCGGGCTGGAACCCGTGGAGGGGCAGGACGAACCGATGGAGTACCGGGACACGGAAGCCGGCGAGCCTCCGATAGACGAGGACGAAATGCTGGAAGGCCATGCGCCGAAAGCGGCGGGTCTCCGTTTCGAGGACATGGGGCTGGCGGTGCGCGTGGCGATGGATGACCGCACCGCCACCGACGAGGAACGGCAGCAGGCCGGACGTGCACTTGCCGAATTAAAGGGCACGCCGATGTTCGACCAGCTCACCGCCGGGGACGCGGAACGGGAACGGCGCATCGCCTCGCTCATAGAGCTGCATCTGGCGGACTACCGCAGGCAGCGGCAACCGGAGCCATCAGCCGAAAGTATCGTGCCCGGTGATTTTTCCATCAACGACATTGTTTAACGCGGTCTATCCGCACAAAATCCATATTTTATGAACACAACAAAGAAAATCTTTTTCATGACGGCCTGCCTGATGGCAGCCGGTGCGCTCTACGCGCAAGGTAACGGACAAGCGGGCATCACGGAAGCCACGCAGATGGTCACCTCGTACTTCGACCCGGGAACGAAACTCGTCTATGCCATCGGCGCGGTGGTCGGCCTGATAGGAGGCATCAAGGTGTACAATAAGTTTTCGTCGGGCGACCCGGACACATCGAAGACCGCCGCCTCGTGGTTCGGGGCGTGCATCTTCCTGATAGTCGCCGCCACCATCCTGCGCTCGTTCTTCCTCTAACCTTATACATATATAATATAGGACTATGGAATATGAACTGAACAAGGGCATCGGGCAGAGCGCGGAGTTCAAGGGGCTGAAGGCGCAATACCTGTTCATCTTCGCCGGAGGGCTGCTCGCGCTGTTCGTGGTGTTCGTCGTGATGTACATGGCGGGCGTGGACCAATGGGTGTGCATCGCCTTCGGCGGGGGGTCGGCCTCGGCCTTGGTGTGGCTCACCTTCCGGCTGAACGCGAAGTACGGCGAACACGGGCTGATGAAACGGCTCGCCAAGCGGCAGCACCCGCGCTACCTGATTAACCGGATCAGCGTCCGGAAGTTATTCACCCCAAAGAGAAGCCTATGAGAAATACATTGAAAGCCGCCACATTGGAAAGCAAGTTCCCGCTGCTGGCCGTCGAGTCGGACTGCATCGTCTCGAAAGACGCGGACATCACCGTGGCCTTCGAGGTGGAGCTTCCCGAACTGTTCACGGTAACCTCCGCCGAGTACGCCGCCATCCATGCGGCATGGTGCAAGGCCATCAAGGTGCTGCCCGACTACACGGTGGTGCACAAGCAGGACTGGTTCGTGAAGGAACGCTACCACAGCCGGACGGAGGGTGAAAGGCTCGGCTTCCTCTCACGGAGCTACGAGCTGCACTTCAACGAACGGCCTTTCCTGAACCACCGCTGTTACCTGTACCTGACCAAGACGACCAAGGAGCGGATGCGGATGCAGAGCAGCTTCTCGTCGCTGTGCCGGGGCTTTATCATCCCCAAGGAGGTGAACCGGGACACGGCGGCACGTTTTTTAGATGCCGCCGGGCAGTTCGCCCGCATCGTGAACGACACGGGGCTGGTCAGGCTGCGCCGTCTGCCGGGCAACGAGGTAACCGGCACGGAGGAAAAGTCCGGCCTGCTGGAGAAATACCTCTGCCTGTCGTTGGAGGACACCGGCACGCTGGAGGACATCGAACTGGGCGACGACGGGGTGCGCATCGGCGACAAACGGCTGTCGGTCTATACGCTCTCGGAACTGGACGCGCTGCCGGGCCGGGTCGGTACGGACAGCCGCTATGAACGGCTCTCCACAGACCGGTCGGACTGCCGCCTCTCCTTCGCCAGCCCGGTGGGGCTGCTGCTGCCGTGCAACCACATCTACAACCAGTACCTCTTCATCGACGACAGCGCGGAGAACCTGCAACGCTTCGAGAAGACGGCACGCAACATGCAGTCGCTCTCGCGCTATTCGCGGAGCAACCAAATCAACAAGGAATGGATAGACCTGTACCTGAACGACGCGCATTCCTACGGGCTGACCTCGGTGCGCTGCCATTGCAATGTCATCGCATGGACGGACAACCCGGACGAGGTGAAGGCCATCCGCAACGACACGGGCAGCCAGATTGCCGCGATGGAGTGCAAGCCGCGCCACGACACGGTGGATGCCGCCACGCTCTATTGGGCGGGGATGCCGGGCAACGCTGCCGACTTCCCGGCGGAGGAATCGTTCTACACCTTCATCGAGCAGGCCGTCTGCTTCTGGACGGAGGAAACGAATTACCGCAGTTCGCTTTCCCCCTTCGGACTGAAGATGTCGGACCGCATCAGCGGGAAACCGCTGCACGTGGACATCTCGGACTTGCCGATGAAGCGCGGCATCACCACCAACCGCAACAAGTTCGTATTAGGCGGTTCGGGCAGCGGCAAGTCGTTCTTCATGAACCACTTGGTGCGCCAATACTACGAGCAGGGCACGCACATCGTGCTGGTGGACACGGGAAACTCGTATGAGGGGCTTTGCTCGCTGATACGCCAGAAGACCGGCGGGGAGGACGGCATCTACTTCACCTACACGGACGAGCACCCGATAGCCTTCAACCCGTTCTACACCGACGACCGGGTGTTCGACATCGAGAAGCGGGAGAGCATCAAGACGCTGCTGCTCACCCTGTGGAAGAAGGACAACGAACCGGCCACGCGCTCGGAGGAGGTGGCGCTGTCCAACGCCGTGTCGCTCTACATCGAGCGCATCCGTTCGGGGGAAGTGGAAGAACCCTCGTTCAACACCTTCTACGAGTTTGTGAGGTCGGACTACCGGCGGATACTGGAGGAGAAACAGGTACGGGAGAAGGATTTCGACTTGGCGGGCTTCCTGAACGTGCTGGAACCCTATTACCGGGGCGGCGAGTACGACTTCCTGCTCAACTCGGACAAGCAGCTTGACCTGCTGACGAAACGTTTCATCGTCTTCGAAATCGACCAGATAAAGGACCATCCCATCCTGTTCCCCGTCACGACCATCATCATCATGGAGCTGTTCATCAACAAGATGCGCCGTCTGAAGGGCATCCGCAAGATGGTGGTCATCGAGGAAGCGTGGAAGGCCATCGCCTCGGCGAACATGGCGGACTACATCCGCTACCTCTACAAGACCGTCCGCAAGTTCTACGGGGAGGCGGTGGTGGTCACGCAGGAGGTGGAGGACATCATCTCCTCGCCGATAGTGAAGGAGAGCATCATCAACAACTCGGACTGCAAGATTCTCCTTGACCAGCGGAAATACCTGAACAAGTTCGACCAGATACAGACGCTGCTCGGGCTGACGGACAAGGAGAAGGGGCAGATACTCTCGGTGAACATGTCCAACGACCCGACGCGCAAGTACAAGGAGGTGTGGTTCGGGCTGGGCGGCGTGCAGTCGGCGGTGTATGCGACGGAAACCTCGCTGGAGGAATACCTCTGCTACACCACCGAAGAGAGCGAGAAGGTGGAGGTGCAGCGCATGGCGGAGAAGCTCGGCGGCAACATCGAACTGGCCATCAAGCGGCTGGCAGAGGAGAAACGGAACGCAAGGGAGGGATGAGCCTATGGAATATGCCACGTTGTTCCCGCTCGACCGCATCTGCGGACGGTGGAAAAGCCGGGGCAAATCGCCCCCGGTCAGGGTGTACCGCGAAGGGCGCACGTACCGCATCGCCCTCGCTTACCGCTGGGGAGCCGTGCTGACCGCCGCGCTCTACCGGAACGGACAGGGAACGTGGGCGGAGCTGCCCGAAAGGGTGCAGGTCGCCTATGACGAAGATAACGAGCGGCTCGTGCTCGCCTCGGAAGGGGTGTATGTACGGGACTGCAAGGAATACGAATATTGACAAGGACATTTTAATCATCAACGGATATGAAAAGAATACCAATAGCAATTTGCCTTACGGCCTTGCTCTGCACCGCCACGACGGTCCGGGCGCAATGGGTGACCTTTGACCCGTCGAACCTCGCGCAGAGCATCGTGAACACCACGCGGAACGTGATACAGACCACCACGACCGCCGAGAACATGGTGAAGAACTTTCAGGAAACGGTCAAGATTTACGAGCAGGGAAAGAAGTACTACGACGCGCTCAAGTCGGTGCACAACTTGGTGAAGGACGCGCGCAAGGTGCAACAGACCGTGCTGCTCGTGGGGGAAATATCGGACATCTACGTGAACTCGTTCCAGAAAATGCTTGCCGACGAGAACTACACGACGGACGAACTGGCCGCCATCGCCTCCGGCTACACGAAGATGCTGGAGGAAAGCAGCGGGATGCTCGACGAGCTGAAGACGGTCGTCACGCAGACCGGCCTTTCCATGACGGACAAGGAGCGCATGGACCTGATAGACCGCATCTACCGCGATGTGAAGAACCACCGCAATCTGGTGCGCTACTACACGAACCGCAACATCGGCGTGTCGTACCTCCGGGCAAAGGAGAAGAACGACACGCGGCGCGTGCTCGACCTGTACGGAACCGATAACCAAAGATACTGGTAGCCATGACGGGAGAAAGTACATTCGGCAACCTGCATGAAGTGCTGCGCAGCCTTTATGACGAGATGATGCCGCTCTGCTCGGACATCACGGGCGTGGCCACCGGAGTGGCTGCATTGGGCGCATTGTTCTACGTGGCCTCGCGGGTGTGGCAGGCGCTCTCACGCGCCGAGCCGATAGACGTGTATCCGCTGTTCCGCCCGTTCTGCATCGGGGCGTGCATCATGTTCTTCCCCACCTTCGTGTTGGGAACCATCAACGGCATCATGAGTCCCATCGTCACCGGCTGCCACGGCATCCTGCAAGGGCAGACGCTTGACATGGAGGAGTACGCCGAGAAGCGGGAGAAACTGGAATACGAGGCATTGGTGCGGAACCCGGAAACGGCCTATCTGGTCAGCGACGAGGAATACGAGCGGCAGATTGAGGACTTGGGCTGGACGCCGTCGGAACTGAAGACGATGGCGGGGATGGCCATCGAGCGCGGCAAGTATGAAATCAAGCAGACCATCAGCAACGCCTTCCGCAGTTTTCTGGAACTGCTCTTTCAGGCGGTGGGGCTGATACTGGACACGCTGAGGACGTTCTTCCTCATCGTGCTCTCCATCCTGGGGCCGCTGGCATTCGCCATTTCGGTGTATGACGGCTTCCACAGCACGATGGTGCATTGGATATGCCAGTATATCAGCATCTACCTGTGGCTGCCCATCTCCGATTTGTTCAGCTCGGTGCTGGCACGCATCCAGACGCTGATGATCGAGAAGGACATCGCGGCATTGACCGACCCGAACTTTGTGCCGGACACGAACAACTCGGCCTACATCATCTTCATGCTCATCGCCATCGTGGGGTATTTCACCATCCCGACGGTATCGACATGGGTGATACAGGCGGCAGGCGCGGGCAACTACGGCAAGCAGGTGAACAACTCCGCCGTCAAGACCGGCAAGGTGGCGGCTGCGGCTACCGGGGCCGGTGCCGGGCATGTCGCGGGCAAGCTGCGGGGCAAATGATTCAATAATCGACAACAAGAATAAAAGAAAATGGAATTCAAGTCATTAAAAAACATCGAAACGAGCTTCCGGCAGATACGCACGATGGCGATAGCCTTCGTCGTGCTGTGCGCGTTGGTCACGGGCTACGCGCTGTGGAGTTCGTACAGCTTTGCCGAGAAGCAGCGGGAGAAAATCTACGTGCTGGACAACGGCAAGTCGCTCATCCTCGCGCTCTCGCAAGACCTCTCCCAGAACCGTCCGGTCGAGGCGCGGGAACATGTGAGGCGGTTCCACGAACTGTTCTTCACGCTCTCGCCCGACAAGGCGGCCATCGAGGGCAACATTCGTCGGGCGTTGTACCTGTGCGACGAGAGCGCTTTCCGCTACTACAAGGATTGGGAGGAGAAGGGGTATTACAACCGAATTATCTCGGCGAACATCAACCAGACCGTGCGGGTGGACAGCGTGGCGTGCGACTTCGAGCGTTACCCCTACATCGTGACGACCTACGCCCGCCAGTCGCTCGTCAGGAGCAGCAACATCACCGAGCGGAGCCTCGTAACCCGCTGCCGCCTGCTGAACTCGGTACGGTCGGACAACAACCCGCACGGCTTCACGATGGAGCAGTTCACCATTCTGGAGAACCGCGATTTACGGACGATAGAACGGTAAAGGCGTATGGGAAAGACAAGGAAGTGGCTCCATTACATCCCTGACCGGATAAGCGACGGGATGCGCTACGTGTGCGGGCGGATGTCGCCCGATGTGCGGCTCATCGTGGTGGTGGCGATGCTCGTGGGTTTCAGCGCCCTCTCCATCTACATCACCGTGTCGTCGATATACAACATCGGCAAACGCCGGGGAGAGCAGATAAGAATAGAACGGATGCGGCAGTTGGAACTGCATCCGGGCATAAGCAAAGACAGTATCCATTTTAATCATGACAGGAAACATGGAAGAGAACAAAACGGGAAAACAGCCGAGAACGGCAAAGAAGAATGAACGCGGGCGGAAAGAGTCCCAACCGCTGACTCCCGAAGAAATCCGGAAACGCAGGAAGATGCTGGTCTATCCGCTGCTGTTCCTTGCCTTCGGCGTGGCGATGTGGCTGATATTCGCACCATCGGACGAGGGGGAGAGCCTGCAGGACGGCTTCAACGTGGAAGTGCCCATGCCGGAGGAGAAGAACCTGCCTTCGGACAAGCGTGCCGCTTACGAGCAGCAGGACTTCGAGCGCAAGCAGCGGGAGAAGATGAGCACCTTGCAGGATTTGGCGGTGGCGGAGGATGATACGGACAGGGAGGCCGTGGAAGATGTGTTCCAGACCGAAGAAACTGTATCATCGGGCGGGTCGTCCATCCGCACCTCGGCGGATGCCTACCGGGACATCAACCGGCAGATAGGCAGCTTCTACGAGCAGCCGGAGCCGGAGGACGACCAGAAAACGCTGGAACTGGAATGGCGCATACAGGAACTGGAACGCCGGGCGGAAGAAGAACGCAAGGCGAAAGAAACCGCCGACGAGCAGCTTCGCCTGATGGAGAAATCCTACGAGATGGCCTCGCGCTACCTGCCACAAGATGGTGGCGGAGCGAAATCCGTACCCGTAACGGAAACGGACAAAAGGACGGTCAGCCCGGTCACGCAGGTGGCGGAACAGGTCGTGTCGATGCTGGCACAACCGATGTCCGATGCCGAGTTCATGGAACGGTACAGCCGTCCGCACAATCTGGGGTTCCATACCGTGTCGGACAACACAGGCGTATCGGCCCGGAACAGCATCCGTGCCTGCATCCGGCGCACGGTCACGGTAAGCGACGGAAAGGAAGCGGAAATCCGCCTGCTGGAGCCGGTCGATGTCGGGGGCATGTATATACCGGCCAACACCGTGCTGACCGCCACGGCACGCATCAACGGGGAGCGCATGGAGCTGACCGTCAGCTCCATCGCCTATAAGGGGACGGTCGTGCCGGTGGAACTGGAGGTATATGACATGGGCGGCATGAAAGGCATCTCCGTGCCGGGGTCGCAGGAACTGACCGCGCTCAAGGAAATGGCGGCCAACATGGGTTCCACGATGGGCAGCAGCATCAACATCTCCACCGATGCCGGGGCGCAACTGGCCTCGGACTTGGGACGCGGCGCGATACAGGGGCTGTCGCAATACCTCGCCACGAAGTTCCGCACCGTCAAGGTAACGCTCAAGGCGAACCACGCGGTGCTGCTCGTGGCCAAGAAATAATCTTATGTATCACTATTATTCACAAGGAAAAATGAAGAAAATCATGCTTATGGTGGCTCTCATGGCCGCAATGACCCATGCCCAAGCGCAAAAGGTCATGGAAGAAACCGACTTGAAAGGAACGGAAGAAACGGCTGTCCCGGCAACTGCCGATGATGGCGGGATGAAACGAAGCCCGTCTACCGGTGATTTGTTCGACGGGCTGACGCGCCCGATAACCTTCGACCGGATGATACCCCCGTATGCGCTGGAGGTTACGTTCTACAAGACCGTGCATATCATCTTCCCCGCCACTATCAAATACGTGGACTTGGGTTCCGCCGACATCATCGCTGGCAAGGCGGACGGCTCGGAGAACGTGCTCCGGGTGAAGGCCGCCCTGCGCGACTTCTCCCGCGAAACCAATCTGGCGGTGATTACCGAAGATGGAAGCTACTATACCTTCAACGTGAAGTATGCCGACGAGCCGACCAAGCTGAACATCGAGATGAAGGACTTCCTGCACGACGGGGAGGCGGTGAACCGCCCGAACAACTCGCAGGAGGTGTACCTGAAAGAATTGGGCAGCGAGTCGCCGTTATTGGTGCGGCTCATCATGAAGTCCATCCACAAGGACGACAAGCGGCTGGTGAAGCATATCGGCTGCAAACGCTTCGGCATCCAGTACATCCTGAAGGGCATCTACACGCACAACGGGCTGCTTTATTTCCACACGGAACTGAAGAACTCATCCAACGTGCCTTTCACGGTGGACTTCGTGTCGTTCAAGGTGGTGGACAGGAAAGTGGCGAAGCGCACCGCCATTCAAGAGCAGGTGATTGTGCCGCTGCGTGCCTATAACTACGTGACGGAGGTCGGCGGCAAGAGCCGGGAGCGCACGGTGTTCACCCTTTCCAAATTCACCCTGCCTGACGACAAGCAACTGGTGGTGGAGATAAACGAGCAGAACGGCGGGAGGCATCAGCAGTTCACGGTCACCAATGCCGAACTGGTGCGTGCCCGTGTCATCAACGAACTGAAGGTGAAGTGAGATGAAACGGACGGTGTTTATTCTAATCGGCATGGCGCTGTGCCTTGTCCTTGCAGGCAAGGTGCAGGCGCAACGCTGTCTGCCGGGCATGAAAGGGCTGCGCCTGACGGCGGGCATGACGGACGGCTTCCATTCGGCAAACCGGCGCAATGAGCTGGGCTACCACTTCGGGCTGTCTATGGACTCGTACACGAAAGGGTGCAGCAAGTGGGTGTTCGGTGCGGAGTACCTGCAAAAGTACCACCCGTACAAGGACATGCGCCTGCCGGTGTCGCAGTTCACGGCGGAAGGGGGATATTACTACAACTTCCTCTCGGACGCGAACAAGGTGTTCCTCTGCTACGTGGGCGGCTCGGCGATGGCGGGCTATGAAACGGTGAATTGGGGCGAGAGCCTGCTTTATGACGGGGCACGCATTACGGACGGCGACGCTTTTGTCTATGGCGGCGCGGTGTCGCTGGAGATAGAAACCTATCTCACCAACCGGACGGTGCTGTTGCTTCATGCGCGTGAACGCTGCCTGTGGGGTGGCGGTACGGGGAATTTCCACTTCCAGTTCGGGGTGGGGCTGAAATTCATATTGGACTAATAAATCATCAAGAAAATGAAAAGAATGACTGAACTGATTTTTACCGTCGGCTTCGCGCTGGTCGCCGCCGTGCTGCTTTGCGCCTGTTCCGACAAGCTGGACATCCAGCAGGTGTATGAGTTCGATTTGGCAACCCTGCCAGTACAGAGTACCATCGTGGAAGGCGGGGAAGCCGAAATACGCTGCCAGTTGGTACGCAGCGGGCGGTACGAGGAAACGGAGTATTTCATCCGCTATTTCCAGCCTACGGGCAAGGGGGAGCTTCGTCTGGAGGACGGCACGGTACTGCTGCCCAATGACCTTTATCCGTTGCCGGGCGAAACCTTCCGGCTCTATTACAAGTCGCTCTGCACAGACCAGCAGACGATTGACATCTACATCGTGGATTCGTTTAACCAGATTGTAACCAAAAGTTTCTCGTTCAATAACGAGACGGAGGAAGGAGGCGATGATGGAGCTGAACCGGATTTACCATACTGATGCCTTGTCGGGATTGCGGATGCTTCCGGACGGGTCGGTGGACTGCATCGTGACTTCACCGCCTTACTGGCAGATGCGCGATTACGGCATTGCCCCCTTGTGGTGGGCTGCGGACGAAAGGTGCAGCCACCAGCCCGACGAGAGCGGATATTGCGCCCGTTGCGGGGGATGGCAAGGACAGTTGGGGCAGGAACCGGTGCGCGAGGAATTCATCGCGCATCTGGTTTCCGTGTTCCGGGAATGCCGCAGGGTTTTGAAAAAAACGGGCACGCTGTGGGTAAACCTCGGCGATTCATACAGCAAGCCGTACAAATACAACGCACGCCAAGACCCGGAATGGTACGCTTCCAACCGGAAGAACGACCATTGCCTGATTGACATGCGTGTGGACAAGAAACGGCATCGGGTGCTTTCCAAGTCCCTATGCAACATCCCGGGCCGGTTTGCCGATGAAATGATACTGGACGGATGGATACTCCGGAACGAGATTATCTGGTACAAGCCCACTTGCGTGCCTTCTCCCGTGACAGACCGGTTCACGGTGGATTTCGAGAAAATGTTCTTCTTTGTCAAGCACCCGCGTTACCGGTTTAACCGGCAGTATGAGCCTTATGCCGCATCCACCTTTGAGAGATACCGCCATCCGATGACTTCCAATGGGAAATGCGGCGAGTTCCAACGGATAGCCGGTACGCCTAAAGGGATGATGAAAGTAAATCCTAACGGGCGCAACATGCGTTGTGTCTGGCGTATCGCTTTTGAACAGAACAAGCAGAAGCACTATGCCATGTTCCCGACAAAGTTAGTGGAAGTGCCCATATTGGCAGGCTCGCCCGAAAACGGCATCGTGCTTGACCCGTTCATGGGAGCCGGGACTACAGCGGCTGTCGCAAAACGGCTGGGACGCAACTTTATCGGTTTTGACATGAACCCGGAATATGTGGAAATAGCCAACCAGCGGTGTAACCAGTAAAAAGGTATGGACTTATGGGATATTTCGTTATCATCTATTTGGTATTTGCCGCCATTACAGCCTGCCTGATTGTCCGGGCTGTCCGCCATGCGCCGACGGACATCGAGCTTTGGGGCGAGGAAACGGAATGACATGCCGTTGGCGTGAAACGGTAGCAGCCCGTCGGATTGGTTCCGGCGGGCTGCTACTGCAAACGCATCATCCCTCTACAATTCCTTCATTTCTGCTATGGGCATACATTGTTCCAACCATTCCTTTACAGGCTGCATGTTGTATTCGGAAGTGATGACTGCCGTATAGCCGTCTATCGGGGTGAAGCGTGTGGACTCGTAATCGTCTACCCACTTCTTCAGGCTGTCCACACCCCATGTGTCGATGTCCTCAAACATGCCGTCCAAGACCTCGATGGGTTCGCTGAAAGTGATTATCAGCGTGTCATAACCGTCATTCATCACTGTGCCTTCTTTCTTTCTTTTTCCGATAGCCATGCATCGCGTCTGCGGCGGCATTCCTCCAAAGTCGGAGCCACGCAGGAGAACAGTTCTCCATCGGATGCCCTGTAATCGTACTGCACCAGCGTGCGTTTTCTTCTTCCAAGACCGGTCTGGAATTTCTCAAATTGTTCCGTACCTGCTGCCCGGCAGGTCGAAACGCCGTTTTCTGTCATTCTTGTAGCCATCATGAAATCCATTAAAATTCGACAATCAATAAGCGGTTCTCCATGCACTTGCCCGGGTCGGATGCCATCCTTTGCTTGAGCCAAAGGTGGCTGCTCCCGTATCCGAAAGCGAAGAAGCGGTTGGACTCTTCGCTTCGGGCAAACACCTTCACCAGTTCGCGAAGCTCCTGTTCGTCTTTTGTCAGCGTCACGGAATTGATGAACTTTACCAATACTTCGGGTATCCGCTCGTCCCACCCGAAAATCATGCTTTCAATCTTTACGTCCATACATTATATATTTATAGGTGAATAATCAAAAAAGGCTCAATTGCTGCGGGGCGGTGTAGCGTAACTTCAATTCCCGCAATCCGGTTATCAACTTGCGGATATACTTCGGGTTGTAATTTCCCTTGTCTGTCAGGGAGTGGCGTTCTGCATAGGTGTAATGTCCCTCCAGCCGATGTATTCCCGTGCGTACCGCTTCCTTGTAGTCGGAAATGGGTTCGTCCCATACCGATGGGTGGCTGCCGCCTCCTGCCGTGCCGGTACACCAGCTCACCGCAACGGCATACGTGCCATTCACGGACTGGCCGATGTGTATCACGTTGGATGTGTCGAGCCGGATTTCCTCCACGATGGGCAACATGCCGTTTATCCAACCGTATTCGTTGAACTGCTTGTCCACATAGCCGAAAACAAGCCTGCGCTCGTAGGTATTCACGTTCAGCACGATTTGATGCACGCTTTCACCGAAGCCCTCGAAATAGGCGGTCTGTTCCGCATCTTCCCGGCGAAGTGCCCGGACATAGCGGAGAATGATGTGCCGCTCACGCTTGCAAGCATGGTAGTCTGTCAAAGCCTGCAATTTTTCTTCTCTCGTCATTTGGGATATTTTCTTGTCCATAACCGTAATTTTTTAGATGGTTGCTTTCAGTATTTCCACATGGTATTGGGGATTGACTTCCCATAACAGGTATTCGATAAACAGCCTGCGTGCGTCCTTCTCCAGTTCCTTGAATAACTGCGTAAAGGTGCTGTGGTTGCCGTTGATGTAGGTCTCCACCATGTACTCGAAAATGTTCTCCACTTCATAATACTTGCATTGCTGTGCGATAGTCTTGCTGTACCGTTTCATAATGAGATAATAATTAGAGTGTTAATACCCAGACCATGAAAGCGGCAACCGAAACAAACGCAAAAAGGAACACAAGGCAGACCCACAGGAAACGGATTACCCCCACAAGGAAGTTCCACACCAGCCACAACCCGACGAACCACACCAGCAGGGAGCCACCGTACAGAGATGTGCAGAATGCCGCAAGGAAGAACCTCGCCGCCACGCCCAAGAATTTATGCAGAGGCAGATTGGGAAGCGACTTATTTCCATTTGTTTCTCTTGTTGCTTTCATAATCACGACATTTTTTTTATGCATTGACGAGTTGGGTGAGCTGACTTATTTCGTAAGCGGGGCAAAGGACAGGGTTTTGCAGAATCAAATTTTTTCGGCAGAATACTACCTGAGCCTGCGAAGCGTGGAGATTGTGCCGAAAAAATTTGATTAGTCCGTCAAAACCCGAAATTACCTTTGCGCACGTAATAAGTCAGCTCACCCAACCTTTCAATAGCACATTGTGGAGTGATGGGGAATGAAAGCGGCAAGGGAAACATACCGTAGGGACATTGATTTCTTTCCGCAATGGATTTTTCCGAAGGAGGTTTTTAAGGATGGCAATGGATTATTGGCGTTATTTTCTTACCTTTGTGCCAGCGGTGCAAATAGCATCGTGGTAATGTTGTTCATTTACTGACGTTCGGAAATCGCCAATTTCAAAAACACAAAGGTAAATGAACCGGGTAGGTTATACCTTGACGTAACCTGCCGGTTCACTTTGTGTTGGGTTATTTGGCGATACCTCGAACGTGGTGGCCGGCAGCGTTACGTCATTTGTTAATACCCGAAAGATATGGAATTACAAGCTACCGCCCTGAAGGGCATCGTCCGTTCTTCCGATGAAGGACTTTTCTACCTGTTTCCCATTCAAGATGTGTCCACCTTGCAGCAGGCAAAGGCGCATCTGACCTGCGCCATTGATGTATTGAGCCATCCGGAAGAATGCTCACCGGAACAACGGCTGGATGCCGTGCGCACGTTGAACAGCCTCGTGGCGGCATTGAGCGTGCATGACGACGACCATTATAGTGCCTTCGATTCCGCCCTCGAAGGCGGCAACGTGCAATAACGGGCGGGTCGGACAAGCGTAAAAGCCTACCTTGCGGCAAAACCGGGCAAGGAAAAGTGGCGTATGGGATATGGTGTGATGATTTGGTTCATCACGCTTGACCATGCGGCATGTTTCTACGGTTTTGCGTAGGCGGCAAGGGTATTTCCATTCCCGACGGGAACGGGGATATGCTTGCCGACGGAAATGACGGGCTTTTACATTCCGCTGCATGGAGCGGGGATTGGAATGTGTCTTCCTTTTGGCATTTATCCCAAGTCCGCAAGTTGCCCAACCCGTTTCCGTGAGTTGCCCAACTCAGCACTTTGGGTTGCCCGACTTGCGGAAATGTCGAAACCAAGGGTGTGTCTTTTTATTCTTTCCCCATTTTCACCGTCCGTCCCAAGAACAGGCCGGTAACGGAATTGGCTCCAAGCTGCATCAGCCTGCGTTTCATCTGCGTGAAGTTCTCGCCGGTGGACACGATGTCATCCACAAGAAAGACATCGCGTCCTTGAAAATAGATGGGATGGAATATGAGGTTGGAGAGTTTGTCGAGGCCGTGAGTGCCTTTCATCTGCTCACGGTCTTCCCTTATCCAAGTGGCACGAAAGCCGTCGGTGATTTTCAAGCGGCGCGAAAGGAGGCTGCAAAACCGGGCGAAACGGGCGGCGTTGCGCTCACGGGTGGCTGCCGGGATGGGGATAAGCACGGCATTGGCCGCCTTTTCCTTGTAGAAAGGCATACGGGCGATGCAAAGGGAGAAGATTTTGGCGACAAGGGCTGCCTGCTGTCCTTCCTTGAAGCGGAAAACCAAATTGCTGGTCTTGCGGTCTTCCACAGCGATGCCCTTGCAGCGCGTGGGGTAATAGTCATGGATATAGAAGCACAATGCGCCGTCGATACGCATCTTGCCCTTGAAACGGGTGTTGTAGGGGAAGAACCGGCGCACAAAATCGCTGTCGAAGGTGAAGCGGAGAATGTCGCGCCAAAGGGAGAGCGTGGCTTCGTCCTGCACGCGATAGACCTCGCCGTCGATGCTTTCCTTGTCAGCCAGACCGATGCCGATGCTCAGGCGGTCGTTGAAAGCGTCCTTCGATACGATGTACCAGTCGAAGGACTCGCATATCCGCACGATGTCGCACTCCCGGCTACATAGGAAATAGAACGTGTTGTCGGGCTTTTGGATTATCAGGAACTCGCCGGGCATCCGGGAGAGGGTGAAGTAATTGCCCACTTGGGCTTCGGGTACTTCATTGAGGGGGACGGATATGTGGAGGTCTTCTATCATCTTTGGGGCTTTTTCTGCCCAAAGATAAGGGTTTGGAGGATACAAAACGAGCCTTGCCCGGTTTATTTCACGGACAAGCCCCGTTTTTGTGGGATTTCAGTTTTCAGGTTTCGTTACTCTCCTTCAATCGGCAGCGTTCCTCCTTCGCCTTTTTCTTTGCTTCCTTCTTCGCCTCCAGTTCGTTCAGGATTTGCTTCAAAGGCTTCACTGCATCGGGACGTTCTTTCTTGAAGTGTTTGAAATAGATGTCCTCGATGAATTGGGGTAAAGGGGCTTTCCATGTTTCCTGCCGATGGTTGTCTATCTTGCCTAACTTATCGGGATTGAGACCGAGTTCACGCGCCATCTGTACGTGGGTGTCGGACAGCCGATGTTTTTTCTGCGCCGTTATCCACTTTTCTATCTGCGATTTGTTTGTAGCCATATTTCCTGTTACTTAATTGTATGAAATGAATGTCTGGTTGTCCGAAGCGTTGAACACGACAAGGACTTCGGGCTGCTTCTCCTTCAGCCGCTTGTACTCGCACAGGGAGTTCAGCACCCATTCGCGGAACAGCTTCGTACAATAGGTGTTGATGCGGAAGCTGAGGAAAATGACGGCCTCCAGATTATAGTAGGTAACGTATCGCTTATCCTGCTTCTCCGTGATGGTTGCCTCGCTCTCGTTCAGGATGCGCGACTTGAAGATGGAGCGCATATTGGCGTCTATCGTCTGGATGAACACTCCGAACAGGCGGGCAAGCTCGTGCTTAGTAAGCCATACGTTGCCGTTCTCCAACTTGACGCTGACTGTGGGGTGACGGTTGATGTCCTCCAGCCCGGTGATGGTGATATTTCCTCTGTGTAGCATAGGGGTATCGTTTTATTTGGTAGGACAATATACGGATTTATTGGTTGTCATGATGTATTGCGCCGCAATTTTTTCAAACGGGGTGCAGTTACGCGCCACTCTGTCCATTTCGCGCTTGATGATGCGGTCGGTAACATAAGCATGGCGGCCGCGCAGGTCGAACCGCCCTAACATGCGGCATACCGTACCGGTGGATATGCCGTTTTTTGTCGTTATCGTATCCTTGAACGTATGGTAAGCCAGATACATGGTCATGTTCTTTTCGATGCCGCAGAGTTCCGCAATCTCTTTCAGATAGGCGTTCAGGCGTTGGTTGCTGGGGACGGGCAACAGTTCATCCGTTCCGGCAAACCGGACTTTGTACTTCTCCAATATCATTTGTGGGACAGGCAGCAGGGGAATGTGGATGAAAGCGTCAGTCTGCTCCCTTACCATGAAAATCCACTTCTGCCCGTACTTGTTGTGGAAATTCTCTTTACGGAGGGATTTCAGGTTCTGGTAATGCAGACCTGTAAAGCTCGAAAAGATGAAAAGGTCACGCACCTGTTCCAAACGCGGTGTGTCAAACGTGGCTTTCATCAGTCTGCTCAATTCCTTTTCGTTCAGACTCACCACCGTTTGTCTGGCTCTAAGCTGTCTTTCTATCGTTCTCATATTTGTCCTCCTTTCTATAATGCGTTCATGGATACATGCAGCCTGTCGGAAAGGGCTTCCATCTCGCTGCCGCTTTTCTGGTTGATTACCTTCGCGTAGATTTGCGTAGTGCGAATATTAGTATGTCCCAACATTTTTGATACGGATTCTATTGATACTCCGTTAGTTAGCGTAACGGTTGTGGCGAACGTGTGTCTTGCGAGGTGATAGGTCAGATTCTTCCTAATTCCGCAAATATCAGCGAGTTCCTTCAGATATGCGTTCATCTTCTGATTGCTCGGCATGGGCAGGGCACGGTGGTCGGGCTGTTTACCCTTGTACTTTTGCAGGATGCGCAGGGGAATGTCCAACAGGCGCACGTTGATGGGCACACCGGTCTTATGGCGCTTGGAGATAATCCAATAGTTGCCGTCCAGATACTTCTGGATATGTTCGTCTTTGAGCAGATATACGTCTATGTACGCCAACCCCGTCCAACAGGAAAATACAAAGACGTCGCGCACCCGTTGCAGGCGTTCCACTTCAATCTCCTTGTCCATAATGCTCTGGAGTTCGTCCATCGTCAGAAAGCCTTTGTCCACCTGAACGAAGGTGATGGGCTGCGTGAATGGGTTGAACTGGATAAGACCGGCGTTCCTTGCGCGGGTAACGGCTTTCTTGAACAGTTGCATCATCTTCGAGGTGGCGTTGTGGCCGACCTTCTTGTCCACACGCAGGAAGTTGCGGAAGCCGTTGATAAATTCCTCGTTGATTTCCGTCAATGGAATGTCTTTATACTTTTCTTTCCTGAACCTGAACTGAATGTATTCTTCCATACGGCGGTATGTCAGGTCGTATTTCTTGTAGGTGTTCTGTGAGAGCGACGTGCCCACTTCCTTCCGCTTTTCCTCGTTCATCTTCTTGAACACGGTCAGCAACGTGTTGGCTTTCGTTTCAATGCCCAGATAGATGTTCTTCAGCTTCAGCGGTGAAGGGTAGCGGTTGTTTTCGATTTCCTTTTCGTAGATGCGGGTAATGTCGGTCTTGATTTTCTCTATCTGCGTGCGCAAATACACCGCCGTCGCACTACGACCGACTACGCCACCGTCCTTCCACATCTTCTTATCCACCATTAACTGTGAGTTGAACTGTACCTGTTCGCTGTCAATGGTGATGCGAACCATGATAGGATATTGCTTGTCCTTTCCTTGTTCCCTTTTCCTTGCGTAACAAAGTACGCTGAATGTGTTCCGTTTCATGCGCTTTTAAGTTTTTTGTTGCAAAAATACTGTTTGACAATCACTTGACGCAATCCACAGGCGGACACTTGGCGGCTATGAAACAGACATTTGAGGGTCATTGTCGTGTATCCTCATGAAATGAATCGTAAACGTGCCGGTTGTTTCCTTTTTCTGCTCAGGATTTTAGGTTACGGCGTGTCGATAAAATTGAACGTAAACAACGACAAATCAACGACATATCTACGAAGTCGTAACCAAAATTCCCGTTTTTTTTCTTGGTTACGATTTGGTTACTCGATTTGTCCAATTTTCGACTTCCAACGGGGTATTCATCTGTCGTGGTATAACAAAAAAATATCCCCAAAGTTACTGACTTTGAGGATATTGTCTTCGACTTTCTTATTTCAGTCTTTTTTCGTAAGCGGTGCGTACGGGACTCGAACCCGTGACCCCATGCGTGACAGGCATGTATTCTAACCAACTGAACTAACGCACCAAATTTTATTTTGACTAACTCATTTTATTTCTTTCAGCCTCTCTATTGAAGAAGCGGTGCGTACGGGACTCGAACCCGTGACCCCATGCGTGACAGGCATGTATTCTAACCAACTGAACTAACGCACCAAATTTTATTTTGACTAACTCATTTTATTTCTTTCAGCCTCTCTATTGAAGAAGCGGTGCGTACGGGACTCGAACCCGTGACCCCATGCGTGACAGGCATGTATTCTAACCAACTGAAC